>Ga0209517_10003318_pt1 | contig 21958 bp, 18 predicted proteins | sample PeaSoiMetSII2010_FD_187695 | JGI IMG/M metagenome (GOLD analysis project Ga0209517, IMG submission 187695) | Peat soil microbial communities from Weissenstadt, Germany - SII-2010 (SPAdes) (version 2) | ecosystem: Environmental > Terrestrial > Soil > Wetlands > Peat | place: Germany...
GGCAGGTATACATCGGCGACCAGCGGCATCACGTCGGTCAGGAATGCCGGATAGAAGACGACGACGCAGATGCCGTAAGCAACCGCAATCGCCGCCGCGATCCAATTCTCCGGGACCAACAGCAGCCGCCATGAGCGGCGATGCAGCGCACTGAAGGCTGCGGCACAGCCAATGGCCAAGGCGAAATGGGGTTTTATGCAAACGGTCACGCCCGCGCCGACGCCGGCGACGAGACAGTGCCACGGCAGCGGCCGCGACCCATTGGCGCGCGCGGCCAGAAGCGCCAGCGCCGGCAACACCGCGATCAACGCGACATGCTCACGCTCGCCGAATGTCTGCGCCGGCAGGATTGTCAGCGCCGCGAGCGTCAACGCGGCGGCCATCGCGTTTTGCCGGCCGTCGAGGAACCGGTAGCGGCGGACGATGTCGCCTGCGATCGCGAGGCTGACCAGCGCGCCGATCAACACCAGGGCATCGACCATGATTTCCGGCGCCAAGCCGAGCGCGCGCGCCAGCGCCACGGCGGGCAGATAGAGAAGCGTCGAAGCCGGAGGATTGAGCTCGATCAGATCGGTGTAGAGGCGCTGCCCGTCGAGAACCTTCTCAGCCAGCGTGATCTCCCAGCTCACGTCGGTGTTGGCGCCGACGAAATGGCGCACCGCAATCGCCGCCGCGACGATGAGCGCGAGCGGCAGCCAGTTCCTCAAGGCATCGAAGCGCCGGGCCGAAACCGCAAGGCCGTCGTCGCCCGTCTGCGCTGTCACGACACTCATCGCGTCGTCGCCTTCTCCGCGGAAGTTGGCGCGGCGATGCGATCACGCATGCTGTCGCCGGAACGTGAGACCAATGAGCCCGCCAAACGCCGGCAAAACTACAGATTTGGCCTTAACGCCGCCTTTCGGCGGAACATCGAAATGCGCCCGCGATGAAGCCGCGCTGCTTCTCGATCGGCAGCGCGACCGCAAGGGCTTCTTAACCATTCGTGAACTAGCGTGGCGCCGTTCGTTTGGGTGATAATGCGATGGCGGCCGACGCCTGCGACATTTGCTACAGCATCGTGGTTCCCGTTTTTAACGAGGAAGCGGTGCTGCCGGTGCTGTTGCGCCGCCTCGACATATTGATGGACGGATTGGACGGTCCGGCGGAAACGATTTTCGTCGACGACGCCTCTACCGATTGCGGTCCGATCATCCTGCGCGACAAGGCCAAGACCGATCCGCGCTACCGCTACATCGGCCTGTCGCGAAACTTCGGCCACCAGATCGCGATCAGCGCCGGCATGGACGCCGCCGCGGGCCAAGCCGTCATCGTCATGGACGCCGATCTGCAGGACCCACCCGAAGTGGTCGGCGAGATGATCGCGCGCTGGCGGGATGGTTTTGACATCGTCTATGGCCGGCGGCTGTCGCGCCACGGCGAAAGCCAATTCAAGCGCTGGACGGCGAGCCTGTTCTACCGCCTCCTCGGCCGCCTATCGTCGATCGATATTCCGCGCGACGTCGGCGATTTCCGGCTGATCGATCGCAAGGTCGTCGAGGCGTTTCGCGCCATGCCCGAGCGGGACCGCTTCGTCCGCGGCATGTTCGCCTGGCTCGGCTTTCGCCAGACCGAAGTGGCATTTCACCGGCTGCCGCGGTTCGCCGGCGAGACGAAATATCCGTTCTGGAAGATGCTCAAGCTTGCGGTCAGCGGCGCGCTAAGTTTCTCCGAGGCGCCATTGCGGCTCGCCATCTGGTGCGGCGTGGCGGTATCGGCGCTGGCGATGCTCTACGGCATCTATGTGATGGCGGCGTGGCTGGCGAACGACGAATTTGTCAGAGGCTGGTCGTCGACCATTGTGATCATCTCGTTCCTGTGCGGCCTGAACATGCTGATGACCGGAATCATCGGGCTTTATATCGGCCGCATCCACGCCGAGGTGAAGCGTCGGCCGCTCTATGTCGTCGCGCAGCAAGTGGGATTCGAGCGCACGGCCGGCGCCGCCGATTCGGCGCGTCATCAATTCCGCGGCGACATGACGCGAGAAGTCCCAGTGCGAGAAGTTATGGCGCGGGAAGCATGACCGATGGCCGAGCTGTTCGATAGCTACGACAATAGCTACGACGCGGTCGTCCAATCCTCGATCGATTTTTCCGGGCTGTCCCATGACTTCTTCATGGCCGCCAAGGCGGACATTGTTCGCGACCTCATGGCGAGCCATTTCGGCAGCGGCCACAAGCCCAGCGCGCTGGACGTCGGCTGCGGCATCGGCGCGTTTCATCCGTTCGCGCGGGGAATGTTCAGCCGCTTGTGCGGCACCGATATTTCCGCAGCCAGCATCGCGCAGGCGCGGCGCAGTCATCCTGACGTCGAATACCAGGCCTATGACGGCAACATCCTGCCCTATGGCGACGGCACGTTCGATCTCGCGGTGACGATTTGCGTGCTGCATCACGTCCCGCGGGAACGATGGCTTGGCTTTCTGCGCGAGATCCGGCGCGTGGTTCGGCCGGGCGGCCTCCTTTGCGTCATCGAGCACAACCCGCTCAATCCGTTGACGCGGCTGGCCGTCATGCGCTGCGAGTTCGACCGCGATGCGGCGCTGTTGCGGGCGAGCCAAACGCGGCGGCTGCTCGAGGATGCCGGATTGCGCCGGATCGATACGCGGTATTTCGTGCTGCTGCCGTGGGCGACGCTGTTGATGCGGCGCATTGAGTACGGCTTGCGCAAGCTGCCGCTCGGCGCGCAATACGTCGCCTGCGGCATTGTCTGACGCTTCGCCACGGTAGCATCGACGCAACGCCCGCCGGTCGCGGCGCGACGCAAATCTCGCGCGGGACGCCAATTTCCGGCCAATGTCGTGATATAGCGTGCGCCGTCGTGGGACCACGCGCGGCGGACCGCGAAGGACATAAAGAATGACTTTGGCGGAGGCTACGGCCGGCCGAAATGATTCCGGCAAGACCGGGCTCTTGCTGCGACCCGGCTATCTCGATCGCGCCCAGCAACTGGCGCTGCTGGCTGCGTTGCGCGGGATTTTTGCAGCCGCGCCGCTGTTTACGCCGCGCATGCCGCGGTCGGGCCGGCCGTTCACGGTGCGCATGTCGAATTGCGGCCCGCTCGGTTGGGTATCCGACGAGCGCGGTTACCGCTATCAGCCGACCCATCCGGTCACCGGCCGGCCGTGGCCGCCGCTGCCGGAGATCCTGATCGCGGCGTGGAACGATTTGGCCAATTATCCGTCGCCGCCGGAGGCATGCTTGATCAATTTCTATGGCCCGACCGCCAAAATGGGCCTGCATCAGGATCGCGACGAACAGGATTTCGCCGCGCCGGTGGTCTCGCTGTCGCTCGGCGATTCCTGCCTGTTCCGGGTCGGCGGCTTAAAGCGCAGCGACCCGACCCGCTCGGTCCGGCTCAGCTCCGGCGACGCGGTCGTGCTCGGCGGCGATACCAGGCTGGCATTTCATGGCGTCGACCGCATCGAGCCCGGCACGTCGACCTTGCTCCCGGAGGGCGGACGGATCAATCTGACCCTGCGTCGGGTGAGTGGCTTTGATGTCGATATTGCGGCCCCCGCCGACTCCAGCACAGGATCAGCATGACAAGCGACAGTAGACTGAAATCCGTTACGGCTGTTATTGCCGCGGCCCTCGTCTGCATTGTCTTGGCACTTGTTTTGGCATCCGCGGCGCAGGCCGCCGATGCGATTTTCCCGGTCGGGTCCCGCGTCGGCCTGGTGCCGCCCGCCGGCATGGTGGTGAGTAAAAGCTTTTTGGGCTTCGAAGACGTCGCCAAGGACTCCGCCATGCTGATCGCGGCGCAGCCGCCGGCGGCTTTTCCTGAAATCGAAAAAAGTCTCGCGACCGACGAATTGAAGAAGAACGGCATCACCGTGGACAATCGCGAGGAGATGACGTTCGACTTCGGCAAAGGCACTTTGGTGATCGGCAAGCAGACCGCCGACAAGACCCGTTACCGCAAGTGGCTGCTCAACGTGCAGACCAAAGATCTCACCGCGCTGGTCAACGTGCAGATCCCGGAACAGGAAACCGCCTATCCGGACGCCGCCGTGCGCGCGTCGCTGGCGACGCTCGCGGTACGCGCGACCATACCGGACGCAGAGAAGCTCAGCCTGCTGCCGTTCATCCTCAGCGACCTCGCCGGCTTCCATATCGAAAACATTATTCCCGGCCGCGCCTTGATGTTGATCGATACCCCCGACGGCGTGCCGACCGACAATTTCGACGCCCGCATGTTTGTCGCCGCCTTTGACGGCGGCCCCACCGAGAATGACGACCACGCCCAATTTGCCAACATGACGTTCCGCCAGATCGTCGGCATCAAGGACGTCCAGGTCACGATGGCCGAGCCTTTGCGCATCGGCGGCCAGTCGGGCTTTCAGACCACGGCGCAAGCCAAGGACATGAAGACCGGCGCCGACATCATGGTGGCGCAGTGGCTGCGTTTCGGCACCGGCGGCTTCATGCAGATGATCGGCATGGCGAAGGCCGACGGCTGGCCGGCCGCGCTGACGCGGCTGCGCGCCGTGCGCGACGGCATCCAACTGAAATAATTCGCGTCAGGAATCTTGTACCGCGGCCCGGTTGTCGTTGCCGGACGCGGAATTCGGCGCTGGCTTCGGACCGCCCTTCGCCACCGCAACCAAAGCCGGCCGCAGCACGCGCTCGCCGATCATGTAACCGGGCTGCATCACCTGGACGATGCTGCCGGCCGGCACCGAGGGATCGGGTACTTCGAACATGGCCTGGTGAACGTTGGGGTCGAACTTTTCGCCGTGCGGCGTGAACTGGCGGACGCCGTTCTTTTCCAGCGCCTTGAGCAGCTCGCGTTCGGTCAATTCGACGCCGTCGACCAGCGCCTTCATGCCGGCATTGGCATGCGCCCGCGCTTCGGCCGGCACGGCGTCGAGCGCGCGACGGATATTGTCGGCAACGCCGAGCACGTCGCGGGCAAAGGACGCGACGCCATAAAGCCGCGCATCGGTGACCTCGCGCTCGGTCCGTTTGCGCAAATTCTCCATTTCGGCGAGCGTGCGCAGCAGCCGGTCTTTGATCTCGGCAAGTTCGCGATCAAGCGCGGTGGACGGTTTGGGGTCGCCCGTTGCCGCAGCCCCAGTGGCCGCAGCCGATGTCTCGGGCTGTCCGGCCGCCTCGTCCTCAGCGCGAGCGGTCTCTTGCGTCATGTCTCATCCCATAGCATTGCTTGCCACGCATATCAGGGCGCGGGCGGTAAAAATCAAGCGGGCCGGCCGGAACCGATACATCCCCATACTGATCGGGTGGTGGCCTTGAAGTGTGTGATTCCAGACGGTTCCGAGGGAAAACCCGGCGCCAACACTCATCCCCCGAGCAGCTTGCTCACGACCTTGGCGGTATAATCCACCATGGGGATGACGCGGGCGTAATTGAGCCGCGTCGGGCCGATTACGCCGAGCACGCCGACGATGCGGCCGGTGGCGTCGTGATAGGGCGCCACGATGGTCGAGGAACCGGACAACGAGAACAGCTTGTTCTCCGAGCCGATGAAGATGCGGACCCCTTCGGCCTGCTCGGCGCGGCCCAACAGATCGATCACCTCGCGGCGGGTTTCCAGATCGTCGAACAAGAGCCGCACCCGCTCGAGATCGTCGAGCGCCTTGAGGTCTTCGAGCAGATGCGCCTGGCCGCGCACGATCAGCTTGCGCTCGCCGCTCTCGCCGCCCGACCAGCTGGCAAGCCCGGTGGCGACGATCTTCTGGGTCAGTTCGTCGAGCTCGGCCTGGCGCGCGTTCAGCGCCCGCTCGAGCTCGCCCCTCGCCTCGGCAATGGTCATGCCGCGGATATGGGCGTTGAGAAAGTTCGAGGCCTCGGTCAGCGCCGAAGTCGGCAGGCCAATCGGGACATTGAGCACGCGGTTCTCGACCTGGCCATCCTCGGCGACCAGCACCACCAAAGCGCGTTCGGGCTCGAGCCGCACGAACTCGACATGCTTGAGCCGCACATTGGATTTCGCCGTCAGCACGACGCCGGCGGCGCGGGTGAGGCCGGACAACAGCCCTGAGGCTTCGGTCAGCACCGTCTCGACCGATTTGGCCTGGCCGGAAGCGGCGACCTGCGCCTCGATCGCATTACGGTCGTTGTCGGTGAGATCGCCGATTTGCATCAGCGCATCGACGAAGAAGCGCAGTCCCTTCTCGGTCGGCAGGCGTCCCGCCGACGTATGCGGCGCATAGACCAGGCCGGCCTGTTCCAGATCCGACATCACGTTGCGCACCGAAGCCGGCGACAACGTCATCGGAATGATGCGCGACAGATTGCGCGAGCCGACCGGCTCGCCGGTCGCCAGATAGCTCTCGACCACCTGGCGAAAAATCTCGCGCGAGCGCTCGTTGAGCTGCGCAAGCCCGGCTTGGCTGGCGCTTATTGGGACGTCGTGGGTGGCCATCGCCGCCTAATATATCACTCCGCGGCCGCCATTGCCCGCGGCACGGCGCGCAACACATCCATCAGCCGGCGCACCGAGCCGAAATCCTCCAGCCGTTCGACTGCCGCGATGACATCGGCGATATGGCCGTCGGGCAAAAAGTCTTGCGCATAGCTGCGGAATTTGTGCTCGATCTGGCCGCGCGACACCGGATTTTCGAAGGCGCCGAGCGGGTGCTCGCAGCGCGCCGACAGCGTCGCGCCGTCGGCCATCGCGATGTCGACGGTGGCCTGCGAGCCGCTCACCGATGGCTCGGCGCGGACTTCGACCTGTTTGGCCGCGAATGTCCGCAGTTTTGGGTCGTCGTAACGGCCCGGCTCGAACTGCGCCAAGGTCAGCGTCCGGTCATGCAAAACGACGGCGGCGGTGTAATGCGCCGACAGCAGCGCCTCGAATTTGGCTTTGTAGGTCTCGAAGCCGCCGTGCATCCCGAACGCCTGTTCGCTCAAGCCGATGCGGATCTTGGCGATGCGTGCCGGATCGATGGTGTGTTTGCCGAGCAGATCGAACAGCGCCGTGTTCATGCCTTGAATGAGGGTTGCCGACGGCCACAGCCGCATGGCGATGCGCTCGAGCTCCCAGCGGCTGCCGAGGTCGGCCGTGACGAGATCCGGTTTGCCGCCGTCCACATAGGTGTTGTAGAGGCCGCCGTCCTTGGCGGTGAGGAACTCGCGCGTGGCGACGAATTTTTGCTGCGCCAGCAGGGCCGCCATCAATCCCGACAAGGCGCCACGGCACTGGTGGAATTTCACCGTCGGCGTGCCCCATGCGGCGAAGGTGCCGGCGGCCTGGCTGCCGGCAAGCCCGAACGCGCGCGCCATGGTTTCGGCGTCGAATTTGAGCAGCGAGCCGACCGCCGCCGCGGCGCCGAACGGTCCGAAGATGCCGGGGCCGTGCCAGCCGCGGGCGCGGAATTTCGGATAATCGGTGCCGATGCCGACCCGCGTCGTCACCTCGCATCCCACAGCGATCGCGGTGAGCAGCGCGCGGCCGCTCAGGCCATCGCGTTCGGCTATGGCCAGCGCCGGCGGCATGACCTCAGGCGTAATGTGGGTCATGGTCTCGCGATGCACGTCGCACATGGTGACCGCGGTGACGAGATAGGCGTTGAGCAAGGTCGCACCGGCGAGCGATAGACGGTCGCCGCCGATCACGCTCGATTCAGCGCCTTGCGCCAGGGCCGACGCCAGCGCCGCGACCTGCCCAGTCTCCTCGCCGAGCCGGCCGGCGACGGCGCAGGCCAGCGCATCGAGCAGCAGCGTCTTGCAATGCTCGCGGATGCGCGGCGGAATGTCCTCGTAGCGTAACGCGGCGGCGAATTGCGCCAATGCTTGGGTTGCTTCCGCTGCCATCTCGGCCTCCCGGCTGTTACGGCCGAAGCGTAGCGGGAAGCGCCGGCGGCTGGCAACGTGCTATCCGGGATTAGACATTCACTGATCGGGTGGCGGCCATCTGGTGCAACTGATCCCAGAAGCCTGTCCCCCAAAACCGGGTTTCCCCTTCCCCGCATCATGCTCTAAAAGCGGCCCCAGCCGGCGCCTGGCGCCCGGCCGTGAGGAGAGCCCATATGCGGCCGAGCCGCCGACAGCCCGACGAACTGCGCCCGGTTTCGCTGGAACGCGGCGTGGTGAAATTCGCCGAAGGCTCGTGTTTCGTGAAATTCGGCGAGACCCATGTGCTGGTCACCGCCACGCTGGAGGATCGCATGCCGCCGTGGCTCAAGGGCCAGGGTCGCGGCTGGATCACCGCCGAATACGGCATGCTGCCGCGGGCGACACTGGAGCGCACGCGGCGCGAGGCGTCGGCCGGCAAGCAGAGCGGCCGCACCGTCGAAATCCAACGGCTGATCGGGCGCAGCCTGCGTTCCGTCGTCGACCTCAAGGCGCTCGGCGAGCGCCAGATCACCATCGATTGCGACGTCATCCAGGCCGACGGCGGCACCCGCACGGCGTCGATCACCGGCGCCTGGATCGCGCTCTACGATTGCCTGGCCTGGATGAAAACCCGCGACATGGTGCAGATGGAGGTGTTGCGCGACCATATCGCCGCCATCTCGTGCGGCGTGCACGGCGGGGTGGCTGTGCTCGACCTCGACTATGCCGAGGATTCGCAGGCCGACACCGACGCCAATTTCGTCCTCACCGGCACCGGCAACATCGTCGAAATCCAGGCCACGGCCGAGAAGACGCCGTTCTCCGAGGAGCAGTTTGCCGCGCTGTTGGCGCTGGCGCGCAAGGGCGTCGCCAAGCTGGTCGACTTGCAGAAGATGGCAGTCGGATGACGGACGACAGACCACGGACGACAGATAAGCAGACAGATAAACGCTCGGCTGAGCCGCCCTCCATCCGTCCTCCGTCGTCCGTCCTCCGTCGTCCTATCACCGGCCGTTTGGTTATCGCCACGCACAACCCCGGCAAGCTCGCCGAGATGCGCGGATTGCTTGCGCCTTACGGCGTCGACGCCATATCGGCGGGTGAACTCGATCTGCCGGAACCGGACGAAGACGGCATGAGCTTTCGCGACAACGCGCAAATCAAGGCAAAGGCCGCGGCGATTGCAACCGGCCTGCCCGCTTTTGCCGACGATTCCGGCCTGGTGGTCGATGCGCTCGACGGCGCGCCGGGGATCCATTCGGCGCGTTGGGCCGGGCCGGAAAAGAATTTTCGCCGCGCCATGGAGACGATCGAGGTCAAGCTATACGAGCGCGGCGCGACGGCGCCGGAAAAGCGCAAGGCGCATTTCGTCTCGGCGCTGTGCGTGGCTTGGCCCGACGGCCATGTCGAGGATTTCGAAGCCAAGGTCGACGGCACCCTGGTCTGGCCGCCACGCGGCGACAAAGGTTTCGGCTACGATCCGATTTTCCTGCCCGACGGCCACACGCGCACATTCGGCGAAATGTCGAGCGACGAGAAACACGGTCTGCCGCCGCGCGGCAAAGGCCTGTCGCATCGGGCCCGTGCCTTTGTGAAGCTCGCGGAGGCGTGCCTTGCCCGGCGATGAAGCGGCGGCTTTCGGCGTCTACATTCACTGGCCGTTCTGCCTGTCGAAATGCCCCTATTGCGACTTCAACAGCCATGTGCGCCGCGAGCCGATCGACGAGCCGCGCTTCGTGCGCGCCTTCGCCGCCGAGATCGCGGCGACCGCGGCGCGGGTGCCGGATCGCACCGTTTCGACGATCTTCTTCGGCGGCGGCACGCCGTCGCTGATGCAGCCGGCCACGGTGGCGTCGATCCTCGATGCGATTGCCGAGCATTGGCGCGTCGCGCCCGACGTCGAGGTCAGCCTCGAAGCCAATCCGACCAGCGTCGAGGCCAGCCGCTTTCGCGGCTACCGCACCGCCGGCGTCAACCGCGTCTCGCTCGGCGTCCAGGCGCTCGACGATCGCGTGCTCGCCGAGCTCGGCCGCATGCACACTTCGCGCGAAGCGCTCGATGCGGTCGGCATCGCGCGCAGCATTTTCGATCGCTACTCGTTCGACCTGATCTATGCCCGGCCGCGCCAGGACCCGAAGGATTGGGCGGCCGAGCTCACACGCGCCCTGGCCGAAGCCGGCGACCACCTCTCGCTCTATCAACTGACCATCGAGGAAGACACGCCGTTTGCCGCGCTCCACGCCGCGGGCAAGCTTGCCATTCCCGACGACGATCTGGGCCGCGCGCTTTACGACACGACTCAGGAAATCTGCGCCGCCCATGGCTTGCCGGCCTACGAGATTTCCAATCACGCCCGGCCCGGCGGCGAATGCCGGCACAATCTCGTCTATTGGCGCGGCCACGAATATGCCGGCATCGGACCCGGCGCCCATGGTCGGCTCGATATCGACGGCACTCGCTACGCCACCGCCACCGAAAAGCGGCCGGAAGCCTGGCTGATGCGGGTCGAGGCCAACGGCCACGGCCTCATCACCGACGACCCGCTCACCCGCGAGGACATGGCTGACGAGTTCCTGCTGATGGGGCTCCGCCTCGCCGAAGGCATCGATATTGCGCGTTTTCGCGCCCTCGCTGGCCGGTCGTTGGACCCGGCGCGCATCGCCATGCTGCACGAGCACGGTCTGGTCGAAACGACGGCCGACGGCCGGCTGCGAGTCACCCTGCCCGGCTTTCCGGTGCTGGACGCGGTTGTTGCCGATCTGGCGGCCTAAAGGCCGCGATTCTGGTTGTCCTTTGGATTCCGGCAGAGCATCGGGCGGTCATTTATAAGCTGCCTTAGTATTTTATCCAGCCCCTATCGACCGCTGCAAAGGCCTAGGGGCGGCGTTTGCTGAGTTTGGCGTCGATCTTGTCAATCCTACCTACTTTCGCAACGCGGTATCCGCTATGCGACGGTAAATTGCATTCGTTTGCGCCAAAAACGCGTGAAGGATGGCCTTTGTCGCGCGTTGATATGGATCAATCCGGAAGGTGGCTCGCGCAAGTAGAATAATCGGCGCAAGAGCCCCATAAGGCACAAGGAGGACATCATGTCCGCAATCTCCAAGACAGCAGGGCTTATTTGCGCGTCAGCCGCGGCTGCTGCGCTGCTTTGCGCAATGCCAATATCGGTCAAAACGTCCGCGGTATCGGGCGTGGCGTTGTCCGTCGACCAAGCACGAGCTGAGATCGGTCGGCCGGCGACGCCGGGAAGCGTCGCCGGGGTCCATCGGCGCGCGGAACGGCGGGCCGTGCGGCGCTGCGCTGCGGGTGTCACCTGTAATTATTAGCTGCGGGTGACGAAGGGCTAGGTTCCGGCCCGGAGAATTTAGTAAGCTAGCTTATGTTCCGTTGCCGAAACTGCGCGGCGGCGGCGCGATGATCTGCGATCCCGACGCGGTGACGCGCAAAACCGCGAGCCCGCGCTCGCAGGTGCCGTCGCTGCGGAAGCGGAACAAGCCGTCGATGCCGGTAAAGCCCGACGGATTGGTCAGCACCGCCGTGCTGAAGCGCTGCGCCCCTTGCGTCTTCACCAGCGCGGCGATCAGGGCGACCGCGTCGTAGGCTAGCGTCGCGGTGCGACCCGGCTCCTGCTTGTAGCGGGCGCGATAGCGGTCGGCGAAGCCGCGGTAGCCGGCGCCGTCCGGCGCCGCGTACCAGCCGCCGTCGAGCAGCGGATTGGAGCTGATGCGGGGGTCGTCCCATAGCCCGGTGCCGAGCAGCTGGATTTTCTTGAGATTGACGCCGTTGGACGCAAGGGTCTGGACCACGTCGGGCACGGTGTCACCACCGTCGGGGATGAACAGCGCTTCCGCACGGACCGCCGACTGGGCGACGGTGCGGATCGGCGCCACGGCTGCGGCCTTGTCGTGCGGATAGTGCTCGAGCGCGACGATCTGGCCGTTGCGCCGCGCCACCGCCTGCTTGAAGGCGGCTTCGACCACGGTGCCGTACGGATTATCCGGGATCAGGGCGGCGTAGGAGCGTTTCCCGGTCGATGCGGCATATTGCACGATGCGATCGACGTCGGACTCCGGCAGGAAGCTCAAGAGATAGACGCCGGCGGACGCGACATTGGCGTCGGTCGAAAAGGCGATGACCGGGATGTTGCGCGCCCGCGCGACCTGGCCGACGACGCTGACCGATTGCGCAAACAGCGGCCCGAGGATGATCTCGGCGCCCTGGTCGAGCGCCTGCTGGGCGGCCAGCCGCGCCGCCTCGGCGGTGCCGCCGTCATCCATCACCAGAAGCTGGATGTTGGGGGCATTGAACTCGGCGATCGCCATTTCGGCGGCGTTGCGCATCGACTGGCCGGCGATGCCGGCATTGCCGCCCGCCGACAGCGGCAGAATGAGGCCGGCCTTGACCTCGCCGGTGCCGATGGTGGCGCCGGGCGGCGCCTGGCCGCTCTGTGGCGGCGCCGCCGGCGAGGTGAATGAATTGAGCAGGCTGGAATTGCCGGAGCAGCCCGCCAAGACTGTGCCTGCCGTGCTCAGCAAAGCTTTCAGGGCGCGGCGCCGTGATGGCAGACCCGCCGGCGCAGGGCGCGGCATTTCCGCAGACACGGCGGTTCTCCCCTCACGGCAGCCTAAAGCGTCCCCTAAGCGAATAGGGCAGCGCCAATCTGTCATTCTGGGGGCGAATAGTTAACCGAATGGAAAGGATAATGAAATCCGACCTGTCCAAAACAAGCTGGCCATGACGGCCGCGGGCGAGGGCGCTAGACTTGCCGGAATGAGCGAAATACTGCGCAAGCCGCCCGGCCGGGAGCATCCCGCCCTCAGGCGCTACGTCCTCGACGGCCATCCGACCGACGTGGCGCGGCTCGCGCCGGGGCTGCACATCATCGCCACTCCGATCGGCAATCTCGGCGACATCACGCTGCGCGCGCTCGCGGCGCTTGCGGGCGCCGACCTGATCGCCTGCGAGGATACGCGGGTGACGCGAAAACTGCTCGACCGCTACGCCATCGCCACGCCGCTGACGCCCTACCACGACCACAACGCGGCGCAGGCGCGGCCGGCGCTGTTGCGCCGGCTTGCCGACGGCGCGGCGATTGCGCTGGTCTCCGATGCTGGCACGCCGCTCATCTCAGATCCCGGTTTCAAGCTGGTGCGCGCCGCCCATGAAGCCGGGCACGCCGTCACGACGCTACCCGGCGCCTCGTCGCTGCTGGCGGCGCTCGCCGTCGCCGGCTTGCCCACCGATCAGTTTTTGTTTGTCGGCTTCCTGCCGCCGAAAGTTGCCGCGCGCCGCAGCCGCATTGCCGAGCTCGGCCGCATCCCGGCGACGCTGGTGCTGTTCGAGACCGGGCCGCGGCTGGCCGCGACGCTGACCGATCTTGCGTCCGGCCTCGGGCCCCGCGAAGCGACCGTCTGCCGCGAGCTAACAAAACTGCACGAGGAAATCCGGCGCGGCGATCTCGAGACGCTGGCGCAAAACTGCGCCGCAAGCGAATTGCGCGGCGAGATCGTTTTGGTGATCGGGCCGCCATCGGCGCCGGTAGAAGTGAGCTTAAGCGACGCCGACGCCTTGCTGCGCCAGGCGCTAGGCCGGGTCTCGCTGAAAGACGCCGTCGGCGAAGTGGCCGACGTCACCGGCCTGCCGCGCCGCGAGCTCTATCAGCGCGCGCTCAAGCTGGCGAAGGATGCCGATCATGGCGCGCCGCGCTGAGCCGCTCGGTCCGCCTAAATCCGCGCCGCGCCCGGAACGCGTCGCGGCCTTCCGGCTCGGCCTTTCGGCGGAGAGCCGCGCCGCCATGCTGCTGATCGCCAAGGGCCATCGCATCGCGGCGCGGCGCTTCAAAACCCCGGTCGGCGAAATCGACATCGTGGCGCGGCGGCGCCGCGACCTGGTCTTCGTCGAGGTCAAGGCCCGCGAAAACCTCGACGCCGCGGCGGAAGCGGTGACCGAGCGAAGCAAGCAACGCATCATCGCTGCCGCCGAATTCTGGCTGGCCAGCCACCCCGACGACGCGCAAAGCTTCATCCGCTTCGACGTCATCCTGGTGGCGCCGGGAAAACTGCCGCGGCACATCGCCAATGCGTTCGATGCCAGCCGCTGAACGGCGCGTGTGGCGGGCGGACCAGAGCATGATCCGGAAAAGTGGAAGCCGGTTTTCCGAAAAGATCATGCTCCACTAAAATGCTGGAGCGCAAATCGCTTCGATCTGAAGCGATTTCGTTCTAGGCAGCGCGGAGCTTGCGGAAGAACTGATCGACCTGGGCGCGGATTTGGCCGGCCGCGGCGGCAAGATCGTCGGCCAGCGTCTTGACCGATGTGGCGCTGGCGCGCGTGTTCTCCGTCGCCTCGCCGACGCGCACGACCTCGTCCGCGGTGTCGTTGGTACGGCGTGCCGCCACTTCGACGCTGCGGGCTATTTCCTGGGTCGCGGCGCCTTGTTGGGTGACGGCGCTGGCAATCGCACCGGAAATCTCACCGATCTCGCGGATCGTCCGTTCGATGCCGGCTATGGCCTGGATCGAACGCCCTGTTGCGCTCTGCATCGCCGTGATCTGCGCGCCGATCTCCTCGGTCGCCTTCGCGGTCTGTGACGACAGCGCCTTGACCTCGCCGGCCACCACCGCAAAGCCGCGTCCGGCCTCGCCGGCGCGCGCCGCCTCGATGGTGGCGTTGAGGGCGAGCAGGTTGGTCTGCTCGGCGATAGCGGTGATCAGCTTGATCACGTCGCCGATGCGGCGGCCCACTTCGCCGAGCTCCTTGACCGCATCGCTGGTGCGCGCGGCCTCGCCCACCGCTTTGGTGGCGATGGCGTTGGATTGCACGACCTGTCGATTGATCTCGGACACCGCGACGGCAAGCTCCTCGGCGGCGGCGGCGATGTCGCGCACATTGGCCGAGGCCTCACCCGATGCCGTTGCGGCACTGCCGGTCTTGGCCGAAGCGAGGTCCGCCGCGTCGGCCAGTAGCGTCGACGCCGACAGCATCTGTTGGAATAGCCGGTCGAGCTTGGACAGGCTGGCCTCGATGTTGGTGCCGAAGCGCGCCGTCTCGGCCGCAATCTGCTCCTGGCGCTGCACCTTCGCGTCGGCCTCCGCGAGCACCGTTTTGTTCAGCTCGACATTGCGGCGCATCGCGTCCTGGAACACTGCGATCGAGCGCGCCAGCGCTCCGATCTCGTCGGGGCGATCGCGAAACGGCACGGCAAGCGTGGCGTCGCCGCCGGCGACCGCCTCCGTGGCTTGGGTGACGGCGGCAAGCGGACGCGCGATCGAGCGCTGTATCACCAGTACGCCGAACATCGCCAGCATCAACGCCGACGCCCCGAGCAGCATCATCTCCAGCGCGGACGTCGCCATGCCGGTTTCGATCCGGCCATAGATTTCTCGCGAGCGGTTAGCATAAAGCCGCCCGAGCACGTCGAGATCGTTGGTCAGCGCGGTGCGGACCGTTCGGTTTGCATCGTTGTTGCCCCATTCGCTGCCGGACGCCGGACTGATTTCGGTGCCGCGGCGCACCAGCTCGCGGCGGAATTCCTGGAATTTCTTCACCCGCGCGGCGAATTGAGCGAACACATCCGCATCTTCCGGCCGCACCGACCTTTGCCACCCCTCCATCACGCCGCCGATCTGCTCGTTGAAGCGCGTCAGGCCTTCGGCAAACTTCTTCGCGGTGGCGATGTCCGGCGACATGTAGATGCCGCGCGATTCCATCACCACGGCGTAGATCAGGCTGTTGATGCGCTCGACATTCTCGGCGCCGACAAAGGCCGATTCGAACTCGTTGGTCAGGGCGACGTGCCGGTTGCTGTTGACAATCGCCACGGCCGCGAGCGCTGCCGTCACGGTAGCCAGCAGCGCAAAGATGACATAGAGCTTGGCGGCAATCGAAAGTTTCGCCAGTTTCATGCTCCGCCTCAAACCGTTCGTTTTCCGCCCGTATTCTTGGCTATAAGATGCTAGGTCTAGGTTTACCTTCCCTTAACCGCCCACCTCATCGCTCATCGGCTTGGCCATGCGTCTGAACGTTGCCGTGCAAATGGATCCGATCGAGCGGATCAATATCCGCGGCGATTCGACGTTCGCGCTGCTTTTGGAAGCGCAAAAGCGCGCCCATCCGCTGTCCTATTACACCCCCGATCGCCTGAGCCTGCGCGACGGCAAAGTGTCGGCCACGGTGCGGCCTCTGGTGGTGCGCGACGTCGCCGGCGACCATGTCACGCTGGGCGAGCCGCGCCACGTCGACCTGGCCGGCTTCGACGTGGTGCTGCTGCGCCAGGATCCGCCGTTCGACCTCGCCTATATCTCCTCGACCCACATGCTCGAGCGCATCCATCCGAAGACGCTGGTGGTCAACGATCCGGGCCACGTGCGCAACGCGCCGGAAAAAATCTTCGTCACGGAATTTCCCGATCTGATGCCGCCGACCTTGCTCACCCGCGACCTCGACGCGATCAAGGCGTTCCGCGCCGAGCAGGGCGACATCGTCATGAAGCCGCTCTACGGCAAAGGCGGCGAGGCGGTGTTCCGGCTCGAGGCCGAGGATCTCAATTTCGGCTCGCTGTACGATCTGTTCGCCACCATGTTCCGCGAGCCGTGGGTGGTGCAAAAATTCCTGCCCGCGGTGAGGGACGGCGACAAGCGCATCATTTTGGTCGACGGCGAATTCGCCGGCGCGGTCAACCGGGTGCCAGCGCCCGACGACCTGCGCTCCAACATGGTGCGCGGCGGCGTGCCCAAGGCCACCGATCTGACCGAACGCGAGCGCGAAATCTGCGCCCGGCTCGGCCCGGCGCTGCGCGAGCGTGGCCTCATCTTCGTCGGCATCGACGTGATCGATGGTTTCCTCACCGAGATCAACGTCACCTCCCCCACCGGCATCCGCGCGGTGAAGAATCTCGGCGGCCCCGACATCGCGGCGCTGGTCTGGGATGCGATCGAGGAAAGAAGGAAATTGTAGGTATCCCCGGTCTGCAACCTGTGCTAGTCTTCAGCCGCGATATGGAACGGGCTTATCGGGGCAATCATGTCTTTGACCTGCATCGTCGTCAGCACCATTGTCATGATTCTGCTGGCCGGTATTCTGGGCGGCGGCATCAATTGTCTGCAGGCGCGTAAGGCCGACGACCCTGTACCGAAGAGCATCGGTTATTATTTTCTGCTCAGCATTGCCGCTGCATTCAGCGTTCCGTTGTTTCTGAGTTTGACGAAGAGTGAACTTCTGCAAAATGTGCTGTCGACGACGCCTCCATTAAAAACGGAGGATTGGTTCATCCTGTTCGCTGTATGCCTCGTTGCCGCTATCTATGCGCAGACGTTCCTTGAAACGATTTCGAAAAATCTGCTGCAGCGCGTGCAGGGCGCGGAGGATTCCTCGCAGAAAGCGTTGCATATAGCGCAGGCTGTGGGAGAACAATCCCTCAACGCATCCGAAGACACGGTAGCAAAGGAGCGCTTTGCCAAGGCCCGCGCGGCGACCGCAAGCCTGAGCGCCGCTGCCGATCCGGAGAAACAAAAAGTCTTGGACGCATTGAAAAATCCAAAATATCGGCTCGGCCGAAGGACATTGGCCGGAATTATATCCGAGACAGGTTTGAGCAGGCAGACAGTGAGCGATATCCTGGCCAAGTTGATCGTCGAGGATACCGTGCAAAAAGAGACCGGCGAAATCAGCGAAATGGATTACTACGTCCTTAGTCCGCCTGCCTGATCGTTGCCTACGCGCGTTCGCCCGATCTTGGCATTGCGGTCTTCTCTTCCTTGCCGCCCCGTCACCCATCTTGTCATCGTCCGCGCCGACGGACGATCCGGCAATCGCCGCACGACGGGTGACAACACTCTGGCACATTATCCTATCATCGATGATTACTGGATGCCCCACCTTCGTGGGGCATGACAATGGTTCGGTGAAGGGGTCACTTCATGCTCGCGACCGGCAGCGAAAAGCTTGAACGCATGCGCGACGGCCGCGTCGTTTATATCGGCGCCGAGCGGGTCGACGACGTCACCACGCATCCCGCGTTCCGCAACGGCGCGCGCACCATCGCGGCGCTCTACGACCTCAAGGCCGATCCGGCGAAGCACGAGCTCTTCACCTTCGCGGACAACGGCGAGCGCATCGGCCTGCAATGGCTGCGCTGCCGCACGCGCGAGGATTTGGCGCGGCGCATGCGCGCCATGAAGGCGATCGCCGACGCCACTTACGGCTTGATCGGCCGTTCGCCCGACCATGTGGCCGGTCTGATCACCGGGCTGGCGATGCGGCCAAATTTGCTCAACGACCTGACGCCCGGATTCGGCGACAACCTCATCCGTTTCTACGAGCGCGCCCGTACCAACGATCTCTATCTGTCGTTTGCGGTGACGCCGCCGTCCGGCATCCGCGACCGCGAAATCTACACCGGCGTGGTGCGCGACGATCCGACCCTGCAGGTGGTGAGCGAAGACGATGCCGGCGTCGTCGTGTCAGGCATGAAGATGCTGGCGACCGGCGCGATTTTTGGCGACGAGGTCTATATCGGCAATCTCACGGCGATCGACGACAAGCGCCAGAGCGAGAGCATCACGGCGGCGATCCCGAACAACGCGCCCGGCGTGTCGTTCTGGGCGCGCGAGCCCTATGAGCGCCATGCCCGGCAGGAGGCCGACTATCCGCTCAGCTACCGCTTCGACGAGAACGATGCGGTGCTGGTATGCGATCGCGTCAAGATTCCGTGGGAGCGGGTGTTTCTGCACAACAACGGCGCCTGGTCGCGCCGCATCTATATCGAGACGCCGGCCAATGTTTATCAGAACCAGCAATCCAACATCCGCTTCTGGGCCAAGATGGGGCTGATCGTCGGGCTGGCGAGCCGGATGTGCCAGGCCAACGGCGTCGACAAGGTACCGGCGGTGCGCGAGACGCTGGGCCGCCTCGCCGCCCTCGAAGCCACCATCGGCGGCCTGGTCAACGGCCAGATCGAGGCTTGCGAAAACTGGCCGGAAGGATTTGTGACGCCGAACCGGCGCATGGTCTACGCCACGCTCAATTGGTGCCAGGAGCACCACACCGAGATCATCGACACGCTGCGGACGCTGGCGGGCGCCGCGCCGCTGCAGATGCCGGCCAGCATCGACCTTCTTGCCGATCCGCAGCTCAAGGATCGCTTCGAGCGCTGGTGGGGCACGGCCAGCATGCAGGCCGGCGCGCGCTACAAGCTCTACAAGCTGGTCTGGGACCTGATCGGCTCGGAATTCGCCGGCCGCCACATGCTCTACGAGAAATTCTACGCCGGCAATTCGATCATCGTGCGCAACCAGAGCGACCGCGAGGCGCCGTGGGAGAAATTCCATAGCATCGTTGACGGGTTGCTCGATGGCGTGGCGATGCCGGACGTTACTTAGCGTGCCGCCGCCGGCGCAGCCACGCCGATGATCGCGCCGGACGACTTCCGCACCGTGAGTATCGCCAGCGCCGCGACGATGCACAATGCGCCGGCGACGAAGAACGCCGGCAAATAGGTGTCGAACAGCGTCCGCGTCAGCCCGGCACCGAATGCGGCGCTGGCGGCGCCGATCTGGTGGCCGGCAAAGACCCAGCCGAACACCATGCCGGCCTTTTCCCGCCCGAAGCGGTCGGCGGTGAGTTTTACCGTCGGCGGCACGGTGGCGATCCAGTCGAGGCCGTAGAACATCGCGAACAGCGACAAGCCGTAGAACGTGAAGTCGGTGAACGGCAGATAGAGCAGCGACAGCCCGCGCAGGCCGTAATACCAGAACAGCAGCCAGCGGTTGTCGAACCGGTCGGACAGCCAGCCGGAGCCGATGGTGCCGATGAAATCGAAGATGCCCATCATCGCCAGCACGCTGGCCGCGGTCACCGCCGGCAGCCCGTAATCGTGGCACAGCGTGACGAAATGGGTCTGGATCAGGCCGTTGGTGCTGCAGCCGCAGACGAAAAACGTGCCGAACAGTACCCAGAAGATCGGCGTGCGGGCGGCTTCTTTCAGCACCAGCAGCGGCGACATGAGCAGCGAGACGAGACCGACGCCCGCGGCCGGCGGCGGCGACACGGTGCGCTCGCCGTAAAGCGGCAGGTTAAGATCGCTCGGCCGGTCGCGCATCAGGGTAAAGGCGACGATACCGGCGAACGCCAGCATGCAGCAGACGAAGATCAGCGCGACCCGCCAGCCGTGAGCCGTCGCGATTTGCGCGATCAGCGGCAGGAACACCAGTTGCCCGGTGGCGTTGCTGGCGGCGAACAGGCCCATGACCAGGCCGCGGCGGTGATTGAACCAGCGCGTCGCCACCGTCACCGCAAGCACCATGGCGGTGAGTCCGGTGCCGATGCCGACGACGATGCCCCACAGCAAAATAAGCTGCCACACCTCCGTCATCGCCAGCGATGCCAGCATGCCGGCCGAAATCAGGATCACGGCACAGACCATCACGGCGCGCACGCCGAACCGGTTCATGAAGGCCGCGGCGAACGGGCCGAACAATCCGAACAGCATCAGCCGCAGCGCCAGCGCCGACGAAATCTGCTCGGTGTCCCAGCCGAATTCCTTTTCCAGCGGCACGATCAGCACGCCGGGCGTGCTCATCGCCGCGGCGGTGACGATCGTGGTGAGAAAGGTGACGGCGACGATGACCCAGCCGTAATGGATGTTGCGGCGCTCGAGCGCCGCGGCGAGGGCGGAGGACACCATGGTTGCGTTCCAATTCGTCGGCTTGAGAATGCCGTTTTAGATGACCGCCATCATGTAGCGCTTGCCTGTCGATGACGACAGTCCATCCCCGGGGGCAGGTCCAGGGCGGTTCGCCCTGGCCGGGTAGGGCCGCAAGCAGGCGGCAATTTGTTCTCTAAATGTTCTTGAAGAGGCCGCGAAGTTCCGTTAGGCTGCGCATAAGGCAGGGGCTGCCATGGTCCAGCGCGTCTCAACGGTTGCGTTCGAAGGCATCGAGGTCCGGCCGGTCGATGTCCAGGTGCAGGTCGCGGCCGGGATGCCGGCTTTCAACGTCGTCGGCCTGCCCGACAAAGCGGTTTCCGAAGCGCGCGAGCGGGTGCGCTCGGCTTTGACCGCCTCAGGCTTGGCGCTGCCGTCGCGCCGCATCACCATCAATCTGGCGCCTGCCGACCTGCCCAAGGAAGGCAGCCATTACGATCTGCCGATCGCGCTCGGCCTGATGGCCGCCATCGGCGCCATCCCGCACGATGCGCTCGCAGGTTTCACCGTGCTCGGTGAGCTCGGCCTCGACGGCTCGATCGCGCCGGTTGCCGGCGTGCTGCCCGCCGCCATCGGCGCCAATGCGCGCGGCGAAGGTTTGATGTGCCCGGCGGCGTGCGGGCCGGAAGCGGCCTGGGCCAGCCCCGAGATCGAGATCATCGCGGCGTCTTCGCTCATTCAGCTCGCCAATCATTTCAAGGGCACGCAAGTGCTGTCGCGGCCGCAGCCAAAGATCCTCGAAGTCGATGGTCCGGCGGTCGATCTCGCCGATATCAAGGGCCAGGAAAGCGCCAAGCGCGCGCTCGAAGTCGCCGCCGCCGGCGGCCACAATCTGCTGATGGTCGGGCCGCCCGGCGCCGGCAAATCGATGCTGGCGGCGCGGCTGCCCACCATTCTGCCGCCGCTGGCGCCGTCGGAATTGCTCGAAGTCTCCATGGTCGCGTCGGTGGCCGGCGAGATCGAGGGCGGTGCGCTGACCAACCGCCGGCCGTTCCGCGCTCCGCATCATTCCGCCAGCATGCCGGCGCTGGTCGGCGGCGGCCTGCACGCGCGGCCCGGCGAAGTCTCGCTGGCGCACCACGGCGTGCTGTTCCTCGACGAGCTGCCGGAATTCCAGCCGCAGGCGCTCGACTCGCTGCGCCAGCCGCTGGAGACCGGCGAAGTATCCATTGCCCGCGCCAATCATCGCGTCACCTACCCGGCGCGCTTCATGCTGGTCGCGGCGATGAATCCATGCCGTTGCGGCCGCGCCAGCGAGCCCGGCTTTACCTGCAGCCGCAGGCCCAACACCCGCTGCGCCGCCGACTATCAGACGCGGATCTCCGGCCCGCTGATCGACCGCATCGACCTGCATATCGAAGTGCCGGCGGTGACCGCCGCCGATCTCATCCTGCCGCCGCCGGCCGAAGGCAGCCGC
>Ga0209517_10003319_pt1 | contig 21951 bp, 18 predicted proteins | sample PeaSoiMetSII2010_FD_187695 | JGI IMG/M metagenome (GOLD analysis project Ga0209517, IMG submission 187695) | Peat soil microbial communities from Weissenstadt, Germany - SII-2010 (SPAdes) (version 2) | ecosystem: Environmental > Terrestrial > Soil > Wetlands > Peat | place: Germany...
GCAAAAGTACCCGGGAGCGATCTGGAACTTCTCGCAGCCCATCGAAGACAACGTCGGCGAGACGATGACCGGTACCAAGGGTTCGCTTGCACTCAAGATCTTCGGGGACGACTTGAAGCTCTTGGAGCAAAAAGGTGAAGAGGTCACGGTTGTTATGTCGGCCATCCCCGGCATGCATGACGTGAAACTCCTACGCGACTTTGGCCAGCCGAATCTCGACCTGACCATCGACCGCAAGCAGGCGGCTCGTTTCGGAATCAACGTCACAGACGTACAAGATGCCACCCAGACGGCCGTCGGAGGAAACGCAGTAAGTCAAGTGCTGATCAACGAGCAGCGCTACGATGTGGTGGCGCGATACCAGTCGCCGTATCGCAATACCGCACAGGCCATCGCTAGAGTGCGACTCCTTTCCCCTTCGGGAGAGCGGGTGTCGCTGGCGCAGTTGACGCACGTGGAGGTAAAGGACGGCGCCTACGACATTTTCCGGGAAAACAACACGCGGTATTGTGCAATAACCTTCAATGTACGAGGGCGGGACCTGGGGACCACAGTAGAAGACGCTATCAAAGCGATCGGCTCAAAAGTGAAGATGCCGCCCGGCTACCGTGTCGACTTCTCGGGCGAATACGAGAGTGAAAAGCGGGCGGAAGCCCGGCTGCTTATTATCGTCCCGCTGACCATACTCGTCATCTTCATCATTCTTTACACCATGTTCCGCTCGTACAAATGGGCGCTGCTCATTCTCTTGAACGTCGGCATGGCTCGGATCGGCGGCCTGCTGGCTCTGGTGGTTACCGGAACTTATCTCAGCGTATCCTCGGGCGTCGGCATGCTCGCGCTCTTTGGGGTCTCGGTGCAGACCGGCGTCATTATGATCGAGTACATCAACCAGCTCAGGGCAAAAGGCCACACGATCACCGACGCCGCGGTGGAAGGCGCGGTTTTGAGGCTTCGCCCCATCATGATGACCATGCTGGTAGCGACTCTCGGCCTGCTACCTGCCGCCATGTCACACGACATCGGGTCCGATTCGCAGCGGCCCTTCGCGATTGTCATCGTGGGCGGGCTGATTTCCGATCTACTGCTGAGCATCGTCCTGTTGCCCACGTTTTATGCCTGGATCGCCAGGGATGGCGACGTTCTGCCGAGCCCGGGGGCAGCGATTGACTAGGCATATGTCCCTACGAATCCGGAGAAGCTCTCTGTCAAATATCCGCGGCCCGATGTGTTTTTGCGCGGTGTCGCTGCTAGTTGGCGGTTTGGCATGGGGCCAAGCGGCGGCGGGAGGATCGCGAATCACGCTCGATCAGGCCATCGAATTGGCGATCCAGCACAACCATGGCCTGCTGGCCGCGCGAACCACCATCGTCCAGAACCAGGCGCTGGAAGTGCAGGCCAACGTCCGGCCAAACCCCACGCTGTTCACCGATTGGGAATACCTGCCGCTAGTGCCGCTAGCCGGCGGCTTGAGCGCTTATCTTCACGATTCAACCGAGGGCGATATTGGCCTGAGCTACATGTTTGAGCGCGGGCAGAAACGCCAGCATCGCCTGCAGGCTGCGCAGGATGTTACCGCGGTATCGCGATCCACGGTCAACGACAACGAGCGAACACTAGCCTTCCAGGTCGCTCAGCTTTACGTGAACGCGCAGTTGGCCGATTCAACACTCGACCTTGCGCGCCAGGACCTGAAAAGTTTTCAATCCACGGTGGAGGTTTGCGAACATCGGTACCAGATCGGAGCAATGTCGGAAAACGACTTTCTTCAAATAAAGCTGCAGCTGGTTCAATTTCAGCAGGACGTCGAGCAAGCGCAACTGGCCAAAGCCCAGGCCCTTTCGGACCTCCGGCAGCAGTTGGGTTATGACTCAGTCCCCAGCGATTACGATATCGGCGAGGCTATGGATTACCGTCCCGTGGCGGCGAAGATCGAGGAGCTGCAGATGAAGGCTCTGGAAAACCGGCCGGATCTAAGAGCCGCCCAGCAGTCGGTCAACTCGGCGCAAAGCCAATACGAATTGGCCAAGGCCAACGGGAAGCAGGACGTCACCCTGTCGACCAACTACTCCCACGTGAACGCCATCAGCGCGTTTACGTTCTCCATCAGCACGCCGCTGCCGATCTTCGACCGCAACCAGGGCAATATTGCGCAAACGCACGCCGCGATTACTCAGGCTCGAGAGCAGCACAAGTCGGCCAGCGGCCAGGTGCTCACCGACGTCCGCGACGCCTACGAAAGCTTAAGGTCCAACGAACGCGTTGTTAAGATCTTCGCCGAAGGCGCCCGCGAGACCGCGCTCAAGAGCCGCAACATCAGTGAGTACGCATTCCGGCGCGGCGCTATCTCTCTGCTCGATTTTCTGAACGCCGAGCGGCAATATCGCGCCACCGAGCTCGCCTACCGGCAGGCTCTGGCTGCCTACGTCACATCGCTCGAGCAACTCCGCCAGGCCGTGGGAACCAGGACCCTGCTGTGAAGTCGCCCCTATGAACAAGCAAGAGGTTTGTGCCCGCATTGAGGAAGTCGGCATCATTCCGGCCCTGCGCGTCCATTCAGCCGAGGACGCGTTGTTTGCCGCTGAGGCAGTCTCATCCGGCGGCATCCCCATCGTGGAAGTCACCATGACGGTACCGGGAGCGCTGGAAGTCATCGGCAAACTAGTTCAAACAATCCCGGGCGTTCTGGTCGGCGCAGGCACTGTGTTGGATCTCGGCTGGGCCCGTCGTTGTCTGGACGCGGGCGCCATGTTCCTGACCAGTCCCGGTCTTGATGTCGCGATCGTCGAATTTGGTGCAATCCAGAACATCGCCGTTCTTCCGGGCGCGCTAACGCCCACTGAAGTCGTCGCATCCGCCAAGGCAGGCGCGGATTTCGTCAAGATCTTCCCCTGTGGTCAGGTGGGGGGCCCGGCCTACATTCGCGCGCTGAAGTCGCCGTTCCCGGAAATCCGATTCATCGCAGCGGGAGGCGTGAACCAAGTGACCGCGTCTGATTACATCGTGGCCGGCGCCAGCGCCCTCGGAATCGGCGCCGATCTGATCCACCGCGACGCAATTAGACGCCGCGAAGGAGGCTGGATAACAGAGTTATCGAGGCGCTACGTCAACATGGTAGGTCAAGCGCGCCAACAGTCGAGGGCAAATTAGGATGCAACAGCGAACGCTTCCAATGATCGCGGTGATCGCCATGAGCCTGCTTCACGGGCCCTGGGCGCTCTCGGCCCAAAACACCGTGACGGAACAGTCGATTCCGCTCTTCAGCCCGCGCGGCGATGAAATGAAGCAGTTGCAAGTCACCAGTACAGATACGGTGAAGTTCGCGCCCGGAGGTCTAGTTCAAATCAGCGGCTCTTATGGCGATCTGGCCGTAGAAGGATGGGAACGGCCTGAAGTGGAAGTGACGGTCAGCAAAGCGCTCTCCTACGGGTTCAAAGAAGATCAGAGCCGCTTGGAGGGCGTCACGGTGGTCACCAAGCGCCACTCGGATTCTGAATTGTCAATTGCAACCATCACGCCGTCCCCTAATAGATTCGTGCATCCATTCGGCGGCAAGGGTAATGGCGTAGCCATTGAATACATCATCCGAATCCCGCGCAATTCACGGCTGATGATTCATCACGGCGTCGGGATAGTTTCGGTCAGGGACGTGACTGGAGACATCGAGGCAACCTGCAGCAGGGGCGATATTTTGTTGTGGCTGCCAGGCCCAGGTCCGTTTGCATTGGATGCCAAGAGCAAATTCGGGAATGTATCGTCGGATTTCGCCGGGGATGCCAGCCTTGCGCTCTATCGGATGGGTGAGCGTTTTGTCGTCCCAAATGCGCCTGCCTCCCCTCGCATCCATTTGCGAATGGGTTTCGGCGGCATCGCCATTAAACGCACTCCTGCGGAAGCACGGCGATAAATCACATTGGTAAGTGTTGAGCGCCGCATCTATTTATGCCTTTTTCATGAGCTCATTCTTAGAATGATCCAATGCGGTTAGGCATACGACTCCTTTCAGGCGCCGCTCTTGTTTTGCTTCTCCTCATGGAGACGACCCAGAGTCAGGCTCAGGAGCAGCCTGCCGCATTGAAGACGACGCGAGATTGGAATCGCCTCCGTATGCAAGCAAGCACTGCGGACGAATTTCGCCAACTCGGCCAGTGGTGCCAAATGCAAGTGGGCCTCAACGACAAGAAGGCATCGGCGTACGAAACGAAGCTGCGCGAGTACTACGCGAATCCGTCGGCTTACCCGCATCCAAAATATCCACCAACCGATCTGACACTCAGGACGCTGATTGCTCACTATCGTGATCTATCCAGGCAGTGGAGCGTCCGGGCCGCCAAAATGAACTCCAAAGTTGCAGAGCTGGACCGCGCTCCAACAGCAAAGTAAGAATCGATCTAGGAGCCGCGACAATGCCAGCTCGCGACGTATCGAAAGTTTTTATGTAGTCCAAAGATTTTATCGTTCAGGCTACCTTTAGCTCTTTTATGACTTTTTTATAAGCCCGCCCGTATATTGAGACGCAGTAGGGTTTGCTGCAAGGCTCGACGGGCAACGGAAATCTCACTATGAAACGGATCGATTCCATCATCAGACCGCAAAACCTCGAGCAGGTAAAAGAGCAGCTTGCCGCCATCGGCATCCAAGGCCTCACCGTCAGTGATGTTCGCGGCTTTGGCCGGCAGAAGGGGCACAAGGAAGTCTATCGTGGTACGGAGTATGCCATAGACTTCATCGCCAAGGTCATGATCACTGTGATCGCGCCGGACGAGCGGGTGCAGGATATCATCGCAGCCATTGTCGCAGGCGCGCGCACCGGGAAGATCGGCGACGGGAAAATCTTCGTAACGCCACTCGACGAAGTGGTTCGAATACGTACGGGCGAAACCGGAGATTCCGCTATTTAGCAGTCAAGGTTGACCTGGTCGTCAGCAGGGTCCAACGTGCCCCGACGCGCGTTAGCTGTCATAATTTCACATCGATCGGGAGAACTTTACGATGACCAAGAGCGTCCAGGGGCGTTCCTTGCGCCGGCCGGTATTTAAATGCGGCCCACTGAGCATCCTCGCTATCGGCGCATTCAGTGCCCTACTATTGCCCTGTTTCGCAGCCGATTCGCCAAAGCCCGATCCGGCTGGAATCGCCACGGGCGACAAAACCACGGTGGTGGATGCCGGCGGCAATAGCTTTGTAGTTGCGGAGCCTACGGACAAGAACGCTCCGGATTACCTCAAGAACAAAAAGGAATTCGACGACTTTCAGGCCCAATCTGCGAAAGAGCCGCTGGCTCTCAAACTGGCGGACTCGGTGGGGCACCTTCGCATCGGCACCAACTTCGCTTGGACGCTGAATACGGGGTACCTGGTTCTTTTCATGCAAGCGGGCTTCGCCCTGCTCACCTGCGGTCTAGTGCGGAAAAAGAACGCCGGTCACTTGATGATGCTCAACTTCGCGGCGTATGTCTTTGCGTTTCTCGCGTACTACGCGGTCGGTTACGCATTTCAGTTCGGGGCCATGGCGGTAAATGCCGCGCCCGGCAATCTGGGCGGCGTACCCACTCTCAATCATTTCCTGCTCGGCGGCGGGCAATGGGGCTTTCTGGGAGGAAACGGGTTCTTCCTATCCGGCCCGGCGTACGATGCCGGTAGCAATTGCCTGACGCTGTTTGAAGTGGTGTTCATGGAAACCGCCGGCTACATCATCGTGGGCTCCATCTGTGAGCGCATCACGTTCTGGGGCTTCTTGCTTTGCGAGATTTTCATTGGGGCCATCCTATACCCCGTCTTCGGTTGCTGGGTCTGGGGCGGCGGATGGCTCTCGCAGGTTGGCAACTCGCTCAATCTGGGACATGGCTATGTCGATTTCGCCGGTTCCACCGTGGTGCACGCCATTGGAGGCTTTGCCGCCATGGCCCTAGCGGTAATCCTGGGTCCACGACTGGGTAAGTATGGCAAGGATGGAAAACCACGCGCCTTTCCAGCCCACAACCTGGTGTACGTAGTAATTGGCACTTTCATCCTTCTGTTCGGTTGGATGGGTTTTAACCCCGGCTCCACTCTGGGAGCAACAGACCTTCGCATTTCGGTGGTCGCGGTTAATACCAATCTGGCTGCGGTTGCCGGTTCCGCTGCGGCGCTGCTGGTTTGGTATTTTCTGTTTGGCAAACCCGACATCACTATGGCCTGCAACGGAATGCTTGCCGGACTGGTGGCCATCACCGCTCCCTGCGCGTTTGTCTCTCCCACCTCGGCGGTGATCATCGGGATCCTGGCCGGATTGCTGGTTTGCGGGGGCGTGCTCTTCAATGAGCGTGTCACGAAGATCGACGACCCTTGTGGCGCGATTTCGGTGCACGGATTCTGCGGCTGGCTGGGGGCCGTTAGCGTAGGCATCTTTGCCGACGGCACATACGGGTCCGGATGGAATGGAGTGGGCGCTTCTAGCTACCTGGGGCACGCGGGCCAGGGTGTTACCGGCCTGCTGTATGGCGACACCCGCCAGTTCTTCTGTCAGCTTGCTGGCGCCACCCTTTGCGCGCTGTGGGCGTTCGGGGCGACGTTCCTGGTCTTCTCGCTTGTGAACAAGATCAAGTCTATGCGCGTTGCGCCGGAGGTGGAACGCGAGGGTCTCGATATACCCGAGTTCGGTATGGCCGCCTATCCCGAGGACGCCCTGGTCACTGCAGATTAGAAAGCGATATTTCGGTTAGACCCGCAATTTGCCGTGCGGTGCTAACCGGATCCCTTGGCGATCCACCAACGCCTCACCGCCACTACGGACCAAACGGCTTCCACCAGTCCGAACGGCCAGGCTCCCTGCAGAAACCCGTAAACGGATCCCATGGCGCAGGACACCGCAAACGCCAGGATAAACCAATGGCTGCGCTTCTCCAGCGCGTAACAGACCAGCATCGCCGTGACCGCTATGAGGCCGTATAGTGTGAGCGCATCCACTGGATTGATTCGCAGAACGTTCAGGTTTGATCTATGATACCGTGCCGGTTCCATCCTAACCGGCTGACAAAGTTGAGACCGATTTTGTCGGGTCTATGAAAAAGGGACCCAGCCCGCCGATTGCCCACCGGCCACTCAGCATTAGCCTCTCCGCAGAATCGTCACGGATTCCACTTGCTGTTTCTCGGAAGCGGAGCGATGAATGTGACGACCACAACCAGCTTGCGGCAAAGCAGAAGCTAATGAGCGAACACACAATCGATTCCGCGACCAACCGCAAGCCGGCGCTGGACGCTGCGCCCAAGCAGGCTCGCAAAGCCGCCAAGAACGTCAGGGCTGCGAAGAAGGCGCCCCTTGCCAAGAAGGCCGGTAAACCCAACGCGGATCGCACCAACAAGAAAGCCGAAGTGATCGCGATGATGAAGCGCGCCAAGGGTGGAACGCTGGCGGAGATCATGAAAGCCACTGGCTGGCAGGCGCACACCGTCCGTGGCTTCGTCAGCCTTCTGGGCGGCAAAGGAGGGGCGACGGTCGAGTCGTCAAAGAGCGCCGCGGGCGAGCGCAGCACAGGATCGCCACCAAGGCGCTTCAGGCAACTCGTCGTCCAACGGTCAATTTCTACAAAAGCTCGGATCAACACTTACAGGCAGCCAAGAACATCAGTTCCTAGTCGCGGGAACAATACGGGAACATCTAAACGGCTGTTGCCCGCCGTCCTCCGCGTCTGCGGGACAAGAAGCCCCAGGCCTCCCAGGATTTCTAAGCCGCCACTGAGGCCCACCATCGCCACGTGGACCCCACTACCCATTAAGACCACCGCCCGGCCGAAGGTGTCCCCTGCTGGTAAACTAGTTTGATTTCGTCACTCGCGAACAATGCGCATCCACCTCGTTAATCCAAGCGATACCTCCTTCGGAACTGCCGTCATCACCCCACGATGGCTTTATGTGCTGGCCTCGGCGACCGCACAGTCGTTCGGGGATCCCGAAATCTGCGATGAGACTCTGGAACACCTGGATCTGGAGCGCGTTCAGCGAGGCGACGTCGTCGGTATTGGCATTCACACCGGCAACGCCTTACGAGGATACGAAGTGGGCCGCGCGGCACGCGAGCGGGGCGCCTGGGTTGTGTTCGGGGGAATCCATTCCACACTCTATTCGGAGGAGCCGTTTGAGCAAGGCGGGGCACATGTAGTGGTAAAGGGGGATGGCGACCTCATCTGGAACCGCGTTCTCACTGATTGCGCCGCCGGCGTTCCGCAACGCATTTACAACGGCGGAAAAGTAGAACCGGCGGACCTGAAGCAGGCCCGGTGGGATCTGCTACCGGCTAACCGTTATATGTGGGCATCCGTGCAGACGGTGCGGGGATGCGCCAAACACTGCTCGTTTTGTTCGGTATGGCGCACGGATGGACAGCGCCCCCGGCAGCGCTCGACCGACAGCGTCCTTGAGGAAATTGTTCAGCTGCGCCGCCGCGGCTTCAGCTTCATCGCTTTGGCGGACGACAATTTCTATCCTGTCACGCTCACCGACATCGAACTTGCAAAGCGACAGAACAATCAGGCCAGGGTCGATCAGCTTGAGGCCATGCGCAAGGAGCGCTTCGATCTGATGGAGCGGCTATCGGAGCTGCCTAAGGACATGACCTTCTTCACCCAGATCACCATGGAGGCCGCCGAAGACGCGGGGTTCTTGGATGCCATGAAGAAAGCCCGGATCAAGGGCGCGCTGGTGGGTGTGGAAGCCGTTACCGCCGAAGGCCTGAAGTCGGTCTACAAGGATTTCAACCTGTCTGGCGACGATCTGATAAAACAGCTCAGGACGTTTTCCGATCATGGCGTGCATGTTCTTGGCTCGTTCATCTTTGGCCTGCCCAGCGACCGCCCGGACACGTTTGACGCTACCCATGATCTGGCCCAAAGGGCTGGTCTCACGTTCGCGCAGTTCGTCATGCTGACGCCGTTTCCGGGCACCGTCGACTTTGAGAAATGGGAGAAGGCGCAGGCCGGCCATGTGGCTAAGGTGGATGGCATTCCCCTGACGCGCTATTGGCTCATTCCCGCACACAAACGGCCGAAGATGTTCATGCCGCATCCCAGCATGAGTTCGGAGGAGATGCGAGCGCGTACCCAGCGCGTGTGGGATCGTTTCTACAGCTTGGCCTCCGTTTGGAAACGGTCGCGCTGTACGCCCAACCTACGCGCGCGACTCGCCTTCGTCTTTATCTCGAAACTATACCGTCAGATGTACGCAAGCTCCGGTATCACTACAGATAGCGCCCGCCGGAATCGGGCCGGCGCCTGGGCCCGCTGGCTCGCGATCCCCTGCCGTAAGCTCTTCCAAGCTCGTCCCATGCCGGAACTGCAAATTCCGCTGACGAAAATTACGGCGCAGGATTTGTTCCAGATCATCCAATAGAGTCTCGCGACCGATTCCTCGCGAGCAGTTGGCTTTGGGGAGTTTTGCTCGTGCGTTGATTCGGGATATCCTGGTCGCGGAGGAGTCGACTCATGCATAAGACCATCGTTGCTGCAGCCGCAGTGCTGCTTACAGGTGCCAGCGTGTGTTTCGCGCAACCGCCCGGCATCACTCGCGAAATGATCGAGCGGGCGTTGCCTGTCGAAGGCGCGCCGCTCGCGGAACCTGGACCGTACAAGGTCACGTCTTTTGGCGCGTTCGGCGAGCCCGGACTTCGCGTCTTTAGCCCGGAGGCGCCGAATGCCTTTCCGAAGAAGGACACCTTGCCCGTGATGGTTTGGGGAAACGGCGGTTGCGCGATCGACAGCACGCGCTACTCGGGATTTCTGACGACGATCGCCTCGCACGGTTTTGTGGTGATAGGCACCATCCCCCAGGAAGGCGCAGCGCGACGACAGGAGAACGCCGATGACATGCGCGCTGCGATCGACTGGGCCGTGAAAGAAAACGAACGAGTCGGCTCGCCGCTCAATGCGCTCGCAGGTAGGATCGCGATAGACAAGATCGCGGTCATGGGCCAATCGTGCGGAGGATTTCTTTCGATCGCGCTGGGCGCCGATCCGCGCGTCAAAACCATCGGCGTGTTCAATTCCGGCGTGCAGAAAGCCGCGCCCGGAGCTCCTGCGTCGCCGTATCCCACTGCCGACGCCCTGCCCAAATTGCACGGGCCCGTGCTGCTCATCAACGGCAGCGACCCCGACTTCATGCTGGCGACGTCGTTGGCAACGTTCGACATGATCAACAATGTGCCGGTGTTCTATGGAGCCCGCCACAACGCCGGACACACTGCGACCGTATTTCATCCCGGCGGCGGCGAGTTCGCTAATGTCGCGTCGAATTGGCTTCTGTGGACTTTCAAAGGCGATAAGAAAGCCGGCAAGATGTTCGTCGGCAAGGACTGCGGCCTCTGCACCAATTCGAACTGGGACGTGAAATCGAAAGGGATCAAGGAGTGAAATCGCAGATCGCACTCACGATAGTCGCTGGTTGCGCTTGTGTGGTTGCCTCGGCGCAAAGTCCGTCATCTTCGTTTCCACGCGGCAGCAGCCTACAGAGCTGGCAGAATCCCGGAATCAAGAACGTGCTCGCGAAGTGCAAGAATCCGCCCAAGCCGTTCTCGATTCCCGGCGCCGGAGAGTCGGCGAGCGCGAACGAAGCGCCGCCGGTCCCCGTCCTTCCAGCGACGACTGCAATTCCTGGCGTGCTCGCCGCGGGGCAGTCCTGGAAGGTCGTATGGTCGTGGGAGGGCAATAATGTCGACGGCCCCATCGCCGCCGACAACGGCACGGTGTTGTACGCGAACAACGACGCGAGCAACGTGATGCAAATGGATCCGTCGACGGGCCTCGCCAGGATCGTCTACCGCGACACGAACACCGGCGGCGCGGTCTCGCGCAGCAAGAACGGCGCGCTGTTCGTCGCCGAACGCGGGCTCGGCTCGGCCATCGAACAGCTGGAGCCGAAGCGGAAGATGCTGGCGAACTCATTCCACGGCGAGCCGCTCGAATGCGTCGGTGGCGTCGTGAACGATTTGATGGCCGACGCGCGCGGTGGCGTGTACTTTTCGGTTACCGGCGCCACGGAAAGTGGGGTGTTCTACGCCGATCCGAAAGGCGTAGTCGCGCAGTATGGCAAGGGTGTTCCGCTCGCTAACGGGATTATCTTAAGTCCTGATGAGAAGACGCTGTACGTAACCAACGGCGCAACGGTCTTCGCGTTCGACGTGAAGCCTGACGGCTCGCTGACCAATCAGCGCGAGTTCGGCAAACTGCGAGGCGGTGAGGGCGGCGACGGTTCAGCCGTGGATCAGCAGGGCCGCGTGTATGTTGCGACGGGCAAGTCGGTGGACGTCTTCGCACCAGACGGCACGTTCGCCGGCAGCATCCCCGGCCAGCAAGGCCTGCACGGAACGTTTTTCGGCGGTCGCGACAAGAAGACGCTCTTCGCCATCGTGTTTTACGGCGGATGGGGAACGCCCAGCGCGCGAAACCGTATCATCGCGATTCCGACCATCGCGCAGGGTTATACCGGGCGAGCGAAGTAGTTCCATGAAACACGATGAGCTCCGCTCGATAGCTCATAATGTCGCGGACTCGTTCGCCAGCGGAATAGGACTTCCAATTGGCTTCTACGTCACCGATGTTTTCGTAGAAGCCGAGAGAAGCCCAGAACGCCTAGTAACTATCGATTTCCTTAGGGGAACACTTGTAGCCGGACGTACTTCTCCACTTCTCGCCAAGGCGGTTGGTCGCTATTGCGATGTCTTGTCGGATCTAGCCGCTAAGCAGGGAGCTTCCGTTTCACAATTCCGAATGTTGACGGCTAGCTATTCAGCTGACAGCCACGGAAGACGAGCGGTTGTCACTGTCGAAGACAGTGAAGGTCGCCGCTCGGTCGATGAATACGTGGGGATTCCACTACGTCATATGAAGACCGTCGATAGTGCTGGTAGAGTGCGTACGTCACGTAAGCCACGACGGGGCTAAACGCCCGACTCGCTCACCTTAGCCCGTCGACGCGAGCCACAAGTCTCATGCGAGGAGCTGAGTTAGGCTCCCGGTGGGTGCCGACAACTTACTCGAACGCGAGCTCGGCCAACTGCAGGGGCGGTCAGGGCGGCGATGGCTCGACCGTTGATCAGCAGGGCCGCGTGTATGTTGAAAGAAGTGAATTGCGGCCAGCGCGGTCTATCATGAATGAGATTGCCAAAGGAGGCGTTGATGACCAGACTTAAGGAAACTGTGATGGGGATATTCGCCGCGCTGCTGCTAGCGGGCGCCGCGCATGCTCAGGTGTCCCTCGACTCGGTGCGCATTGAGGCGAAAGACACGGTCGCTCTCGCGAAGTTTTACCTGGCGGCGTTCGGCATGCAGGAGGTCAATCGGATCGAAAATCCGGGAGGCACTGAAGTCTTCGTGAACTTCGGCGCCACGGTCGAAGCTGCCAAGGCCAACAAGAATCCGCAGATGATACTTTTTCATCGCGATTCCGACGAAGTCAAGGACCCTACGACGCACGTGATTTTTGCGGTGAAGGACATGACGTCGGCCGTTGCGGCCCTCAAGGCCGCCGGTGGAACGATGACGGGCGATCCGCGGCCGTTCGGAAAAACTGGCATCGTCCTCGGCTTCGCGATCGATCCGGCCGGTAACCGCATTGAGCTGATTCAGCGCCCATAGCGGCTTAAACTGAACTGAGGCTTAAACTGAAATGATGCGTTACATCGTTCCACTCGTTTTGTTTCTCTATCTGGCCGTAACCCTTTCGGCTGATGACTTCGCGATAACCGAAAAGAGCTTTGGCTGCGTCCTCGACCTGCCGCAAGTGAGAAACACGCGGATTCAGAATCCCGATCCCGAAAAGCTCAAGGAAGCCATCCGAATATTCAAGGACAGCATGCCCGATAAGGAATATCCCACGGGCACGGTTCTGCAGTTGATCCCGGCGGAGGCAATGGTAAAACATGATCGCGCAGCGTTTCCCAACACGAACGGCTGGGAGTTTTTTGCTCTGAAGGTCTCCGCGGACGGCACTATGATTCTGGACCGGGGAGATAAAGTGCTCAATACATCGTTGAAGAAGCCCTGTCTGGATTGCCACTCGCCGGCGGCGAAGTTCGATTTCGTATGCGAAAAGGGGCATGGCTGTGCGTCCATTCCTGTCACCGATCAGCAGATAGCTGCGATGCAGTCTGCCGACCCACGTTGTAAGAAGTAAAGGCCGCCCAGGCACGCCTAAGGCGCGCACTTCAAAATCTCAGATAACGTCCACGGCGGGGCCGACAAGGAATGCACGTCATCCAGTAGCCAATGCCCCGCATTGGGGCGGAAATCGAAGTGGATCTCCTGGGGCTCACCGCCGTTGAGGAACTTGGTGATTACCGTTTTTCGTCCTTGACCCTCATCCGCACTGGTGATGGTGAGATGGGTAATTGTCCAGTCCTGGCCATTGACCCAGAACACGAAATCCAAACAGCCAACTTCGCCCTTCGCCTTTCGCTTATCATCGCGCAGGAGTTTCTCCAGGCGGGGGGTGTAAATGCCGTCTGGCGGCGTATACAACGAATGGGTCGACTGTTCCGCTACAAGACGCCGGTAGACTTCGGTGACGAAGGTCTTCGGGTCGTCGATCCGGGTAGCCGCCGAAAGTAAAAGGACGCTTGAAAAAGAAAATGCTGCAAGCGCGGAGAATACTCTTGTCATGATCCGGGTACTCTTCTGTCAGGATAGCGGAAGTGTTTGTGAGCCGGAGGTTTCGGAATCTATCGGCACTCTTCTGCGGCGGAAGATCCGCGACCAGGCTGTTTGGTCCTCGCGTCACGAGTGATGCAGTGAGGCGGCGACAGGGGGAAAGGTTCTCTCGGGGCAAGCGAGAAGACAGTGCGTCAAGGATGCGGCGGCGGACTCGGCGTTGGGCGGGGAGAACATCGTCCAGTGGTCGCCGGCAGTTTCAATAATGGATAGAGCGCCAGCGTGTTTGCGCCAGATCGCCTTGAGAGACGGGAGGCCGGGTTCGCGCTCCATGGGAGTGAACAGCGTCAATTTTCCCGGATAAAGCCCGGGCCGATACCGCGCCGATGCGAGCAGCGCGCTAGCCTCCACCTTGAGAACACGGGTGGGCGCGGACTTCAAAAAGCTTCGCAGTCTCGCGCCGGCGCGGCACCCCATTTTCCAGACGGCCACCGGCCAAGTACGAATGGGCGCGGCGATTACGCCAGCCGCGAACCGTACTACTCGCCCCCGCACAATGGCGAGCCACGAACGTACCGGCCATCTTAGCGGGCTCATCATGGTATCGAAAAGGCCGACCAGGGCTACTTCGTCTCCCGACTCCCGAAGCCGCCGCGCCATTTTGAAGGCTACCAGCCCCCCGAAGGAATAGCCGCACAGGTTGTACGGACCGTCGGGTTGCCGCGCCTTTACCTCTCTCAAGTATTCGGCCGCCATGGCCGCCACGGTTGTGTGCGGCGGATCCTTGCCGGCCAGACCACGGGCCTGGATACCGATAACCGCTCCCGGATAGGTCATTCGCCGGGCCATCGGAAAGAGTCCCGCGACATTCCCGCCGAGGCCGTGGATGATGAAGAGCGGCGATGAGCCGTCACCCGGCTTCAGGGCAACCAGCGGGACGCAACCGGTGGTGCGATGCTCTTTCAGGGCCTCGCATAGTTTGGCGAACTTCGGCGCCTCGGTGATCAGAGTCAATGAAAGCTCCAGGCCCAGGGCCCGCTCGAGGTCGAGGATAAACCGGATCGCTTTTAGCGAATCGCCGCCGACGTCGAAGAAGTCGTCCTCCGGGCCCCCAACCGGCATTTGCAATACTTCTTGCCAGACTCGTGCCACCGTATGCGCAATGCAATCGCCGCCCGCCGGACCGGCTTCGGCTGCCGCGGCGAGATTAGCGCGTTCGTTTTGGACGTTGACCTCATCCAGGGCCATGAGCCCGCGCAGATCCAGCTTAGAACTAGGCAGTCGTGGAATCTTGTGGGTCAGATAGAGGCGTCCTGGCCGCATGGACGGGGGCGCCGAGCGCATCAACTCTTTTAGATCGTCGAGCATCTCTTTCGGATCATCCAGCATCCGGGCAGGCGCCCCGTCGCGAAGGCTCACATAGGCCACGAGGCTCACCTCGCCATCAGCGCCATTCGCTTTCAAGCGCACAGGCCGCTCGTGTCCGTTGTGCGCGTTTAATAAGTTCGCGGGCCTCGCCAGGGCGGCGACATCGCGCACCAGGGGGTGCTGGCGAAGGACGGCTTCCACGCCGTCGAGATCCACGCGGGCGCCCCGAATCTTGACCTGCCGGTCCTTGCGGCCGATCCGCTCCAGCAGCCCGTCAGGCCTTTGACGCACGAGATCACCCGTCCGGAAAAGTCGACACGGGGGCGCTCCTTTGCTTTCAATGGCGTCGGCGGCGCAGCGCACGTCCGCCCAAAGTCCCAACGCCACGTACGGGCTAGCGACAACCAGCTCCCCGACCTCACCCGGCGGCGTGGTGTTTCCATATTCGTCGATCAACGCCAGACGGTTGCCTGGAAGCGGATAGCCGATGGGAATTCGCGCGTCGTCAGCGCGGATGGAATCATCGACGAACCACTGCATCATCGGCGCTTCCGTGGCGGCGTAAATCAACTGGATGGCCGCGTCCGGCCCGAGCCAGACGTGCAGCAGATCGATGTCGCTCCACAATGTGGTGTCCCCACCGATGCGAACTAGTCGAAGGGTATCGCCCGCCTCGTCACCACCGTGCCCGATCAACGACCTCAACAGAGCCGGGAACGCGAACAAGATTGTGATGGACTCTGCGCGGATGATATTCAAAATCTCGCGCGCGCCGGCGCGTTGCGGATCGAGGAGGTGAACGCTGGCGCCCGCGAGCAGCGCGGTTAGGGTGTCGCGCACGCCGACTATGGTGGAGAGCGAGGCCAGTGTCAGAAACCTGTCTTCGGCGTTGACATGCGCGGCGTTTATGGATTGCGCGACCCGCTGCAGAAGATTTCGCTGACTATTGACGATGCCCTTCGGCCGGCCGGTACTCCCGGAGGTAAACACCACGCAAGCGGGCTGGTCCATGCCAAGCTCGGTAGGTCGCCAGCCCCTTCGCGCGGCCTGCGGCTTACGGTGCAGATGGATGACGCGCGCCGTTGGCGCAAGGATATCGAGAGCTCGAAGGACATCCTCTCGTCCGATGATCAAGGCCGGCCGCGCGTCCTCCAACACCCGGCGCAACCAGTTGCCTGGATAGCTAGGATCCGGGGCAACAAAGGGACGTCCGGCCGCCAGGCAAGCCAGTATGGCGAGGGGAAACATCGAACACGTCGGCAGTACGATACCGATCAGGTCTCCCGGCTTGGTTTCGGCCGCGATGGTTTCGGCCAACCCGGAGAGGCCGTCCCACAATTCCGCAAAAGAGAGAGATGTTTCTGAATCCGTGACCGCGATATGGTTTCGATGCCGGCGCACCACGCGCTCAAAGTGATCGATGATCGGCCTATCTAGATCTTCGTCGCAAAACCTGGTGAAACTCCGCCTGGCTGGGCCGTTCCAGTCCAACGGATGCTTGCCATCCTCAAGCCACTCCAGACTCTCGAATTCAGCAGCTCCAGGGCAAGAACTGCTCGCATTGCTTCGCCCCTCACTCCGCGCGGTGCTGCCCCGCCCGCAACCCCCAACCGCGACCGAAGCCAACCTTGAATCCTCCCGCGAAATAGTCGAACATCGAATGACGGTGCCGCGTCGGCGAGTCGGTTCTTCAGGACGGTCCATCTGACCACTCCCCTGAACGTCCTACGTTCCCAACCCTTCGGTTGTTCCCGATAACGTCTGGAAGCTTCTGCTTGGCTGTAATGGGAACTTCTCCTGGAGAGCCCAAAAAACCCTTAAGGAATGATCTAAACTGAAGGGCGGCAACGGTCGATTGATCGACCGCCGAAAAGCGGAGATGAAGATGAGAACTTTCAGAACTCTCGCATTTGTCTGGGCCGCACTGGCTTCCGTAACTGGATTGCTGGCGCAGACATCAAAACCGGTGCGCATGCAATCCGGGTTGGTCCAAGGCAGGATAGAAGACGGTGTAACCACGTATAAAGGCATTCCCTTTGCAGCACCGCCAGTCGGCGATTTGCGCTGGCGACCGCCGCAGGCGCCTAGGGCGTGGAGCGAAGTGCGTAACGCAGACCAATTTGCACCCGCGTGTATGCAGGTTCCCATCGTGAACAAGGATCTTGGGATGGAATCTGTTACGACGAACGAGGATTGCCTTTACCTCAATGTCTGGACGCCCGCGAAGTCGGCGAACGAAAAGTTGGCAGTGATGGTTTGGATCTACGGCGGAGGGTTCACCATCGGCGGCACTTCGATGTCCCTGTATGACGGGATGAATCTTGCGAAGAAAGGTGTGATCTTGGTGAGCGTAGCGTACCGGCTGGGAGCGTTCGGCTTTATGGCGCATCCCGAGCTCACGGCCGAGCAAGGCGGCCATTCCGGAAACTACGGGCTGCTGGACCAGATCGCTGGATTGCAGTGGGTGAAGCGCAACATCGGCGCGTTTGGCGGCGATCCGAGCCGCGTCACGATTTTCGGAGAATCGGCGGGAGGAATCGCGGTGAGCATGCTGTCGGCGTCGCCCCTCGGGAAAGGATTGTTCCGGGGCGCGATCTCGGAGAGCGGCGGCAACTTCGGACCGGAACATCAAACCGGGACTGAAGGCGGCGAGAACATGGATTCGCTTGTCACGGCCGAGAAGCATGGCACGGCTTTCCTTGCCAAGCTCGGTGTGGCTTCCATCGCCGATGCACGCAAGAAGTCCGCCGAAGAGATCCTGAAAAACTCGCCTCCTGGCCTCGGAACCGCATGGCCGATTTTTGACGGCTATGTGCTGCTCGGCGATCAGTACCAGCTTTATGAAGCGAAACGTTACAACGACACCCCGGTCCTGATCGGAACCAATTCCGACGAGGGCGCGCTCTTTGTTCCGTTCGCTAAGGCCGACGCGTATCAAAAGAGCATCCACGCGGCCTATGGCGAGTACGCTGACAAGATCTTGGCCGCCTATCCTGGTGGAACGGACGCGGAGGCTCTGCGTTCTTCGCGCGACATGTTCCGTGATGCTACTTTCGCGTGGCCGACGTGGACGTGGGCGCGGTTGCAGTCCAAGACAGGCAAGGGCAAGGTGTACGTCTATCATTTCAGCCATCGCCCGCCTTATCCAAATACCCCGCAGTTTAAGGGCTGGGGCGCCGCGCATGCCGGCGAGATCGCCTATGTTTTTGGTAACTTCACGCCTACGATGCCTGCGTCGGCTTCCGATCGCACGGTGTCGGACGAAATCTCGTCCTACTGGGTGAACTTCGCCAAGAAGGGCGATCCAAATGGAAGCGGCTTGCCGAAGTGGCCTGCCTTCACTAACACCAGTGCGCAGGTGATGAACTTGGACGATCCTTCCAAGCCGATTGACGTTCCGAATCTTCAGAAGCTCGAAGTTTTGGATGGCTATTTCGAGTGGCGGCGCGAGGCTGAGAAGAAGCCCTAAACCTTTGTCCGAGATCTCAGAACAGACGCATCTCATTACCCTACAGATCTGTTAAAGCGTTGAGTGCTCACCGCCTCCACCGAGCGAGGCGTAGAGCAGCGTCTTTGCGGCATCGTAAGAGTCATGATCGAGCGGAAGTAACCTTCATGGCGTTTTTCGATACTCTAGCATTAGGAGCAATTCTCACTAGTGTTGTTTTTCACGAGGGCCGGTCTTGCCTCCTCGCTGCTGGTGTGCCTTGTGGGCTGCACCAAGCATGACGATAAGGCCAACAAAACAAAGAGTGTTATGCCGCCGACGCCGGTCACCATCGCTCAGGCGCAGTCCCTGGATATTCCTATTCAAGTCCGCCAGATCGGGTCAGTCGAGCCGGTCGCGGTGATCGCCGTAAAGGCGCAGATCAGCGGTGAGCTCAAGCAGGTGTTCTTTAAGGAAGGCCAGGAAGTGAAGAAGGGCGAAGAGCTCTTCGAGATCGACCCTCGCCCCTACCAACAGGCCTTGGATCAAGCTCAGGCCGCCGTCCAAAAGGATATCGCCTTGGTATCGCAGGCCGAAGCCAATCTTGCGCGTGACCGGGCGCAGGCCGCCAACGCCAAGCAGCAGGCGCAACGGTACGCGGGACTAGCCGCCGAGGGTGTGATTTCGAAGGATCAGAATGATTCCTACCAGACTACGTCTCAAGTGCAAAATGAATCCGTTCGAGCCGACGAGGCCGCGCTCGGGAGTGCCAAGGCATCAGTGGTTTCCGACAACAGCGCCATTGAAACTGCGAAACTCAATCTCTCGTATTGCTACATCCGCTCACCCATCGACGGCCGCGCGGGAAGTCTTTTGATCCAAGCGGGCAACCTTATAAAAGCGAACGATACGACGGCATTGGTGAACATCAATCAACTGCAGCCGGTCTACGTCACGTTTAGCGCGCCCGAGCAGCTTCTGCCGGAAATTCGCCGGTACGATGCTGGCCACGCGCTGGCCGTCAGTGCCACGGGCGTCGCGAATGGCCCCAACCGCGGTGTCACCGCCACTGGCCAACTCACGTTTATCGACAACGCAGTGGACAGCACTACGGGCACAATCAAGCTGAAAGCGACCTTTTCCAACGCCGACCATGCTCTCTGGCCGGGCCAATTCATTACCGTTGTCATGACTCTGCGGACTCTGGATCACGCCACCGTCGTTCCATCCGAAGCGATTCAATCGGGACAGAAGGGACAATTCGCGTTCGTGGTGAAACCAGACCAGACCGTGGAAACGCGCCTTGTTACCGTTGGCCAGACTGTCGACAACCAGATTGTCGTGGAGACCGGAATCTCGCCCGGTGAAACCGTGGTGACGGACGGGCAGCTCCGGCTGTTCCCAGGCGCGCGCATTCGCGTTGTTCCGCCGGCCAGGGTGGGCGGAGGGGCGTCATGAATCTTTCACACTTCTTCATCCAAAGGCCGATTTTCACCACGCTGACCGCATTTGGCATTTTGCTGTTCGGGATCGTGGGTTACCGCGCGTTGCCGGTGGCGGCTCTCCCCAGCGTCGATTACCCCACCATTCAGGTACAAGCAGCGCTACCCGGGGCTAGTCCGGACACCATGGCCGCCTCGGTTGCCACGCCTCTGGAGCGCCAGTTCTCAACCATTGCGGGAATCGACTCGATGAACTCGTCCAGTTCGCTCGGCAGTACGAACATCACCATCCAATTCAGTCTGGATCGCAACATCGATGCGGCCGCGCAAGACGTCCAGTCTGCTATCGCCAAGGCCGGTGGATTGCTTCCTCCCACCATGCCTCGGCCGCCCACGTTTAACAAAGTGAATCCGTCCGACCAAGCGGTCATCTACCTGGGTCTCAGTTCGGCTACGCTGCCGATCTACACAGTGGATGAGTATGCCGAGACGGTCATGGCGCAACGCATCTCGACCATCAGCGGCGTATCGCAGGTGCAGGTGTTCGGCGGCCAGAAATATGCTGTCCGCATCCAAATGGATCCGGATAGCCTGGCGACCCGCGGAATCGGCGTCGACGAAGTGCAGGCGGCCATCCAGGCCAACAACAGCAACCTCCCGACCGGAAAGCTGTACGGTTCCAAGCAGGCGTTCACCATCCAATCCTCGGGTCAATTGACGAACGCGGCCGAGTACCGGAGGATGATTGTCGCTTACCGGAACGGTAATCCCGTGCGCCTGGAGGAACTAGGCAAAGTTCTTGACGACGTTGAAAACGACAAGATCCGGGCCTGGGTGAACGACGATCGAACCATCCTCCTCGCGGTTCAGCGGCAGCCAGGCACCAATACGGTCGAGGTGGTGGATAGTGTCCGGCGCCTGTTGCCGATCTTCCGTTCGGAAATTCCTCCCTCGGTCAATCTGGAAGTGGTGCACGACAATTCCGCTTCGATCCGGGACTCCATCCAGGACGTCAAGTTTACTCTCCTGCTGACCATTTGTCTGGTCGTGATGGTGATTTTCCTTTTCCTGCGGAATATCTCGGCCACCGTGATTCCTGGCGTGGCAGTGCCGCTATCGATCATCGGCACCTTCGCCATCATGTACCTGCTGGGCTACAGCCTGAATAATCTCTCTTTGATGGCGCTCACGCTGTCCGTCGGCTTTGTGGTGGACGACGCGATTGTGATGCTCGAGAACATCGTGCGCCACATGGAGCTGGGCGAAGGCAGAATGGAAGCCGCTTTTCGTGGGTCGCGTGAGATCGGGTTCACCATCCTTTCGATGACCATCTCGCTAGTCACCGTATTCATTCCCGTACTATTCATGGGCGGCATCGTGGGCCGCTTGTTGCACGAGTTTTCGGTCACTATCGCAGTGGCAATTCTGGTGTCCGGTTTCGTATCTCTGACGCTCACCCCCATGCTGGCCAGCCGTTTTCTGACTCTGAACCACAATACACGGCACAGCTTCCTGTACAACGGATTGGAGCGCTTTTTCCAGGGACTAACGCACCTCTACGAACGGTCCTTGCTGGTGGTTCTGCGCCACCGCCCAGTCACACTCGCGGTTTTGTTCGCGCTACTTGGTGGCACTGGCTGGCTGTTCTTCGACATGCCCAAGGGCTTTCTTCCCAGCACGGATAGCGGCGTCGTCAACGGGATCGCGTTAGCCGGGCAAGACATTTCGTTTGACTCCATGGTGAATCACGTCTGGTCGGTGAAAGACATTCTGGAACACGATCCAAACGTGCGCGGCGCCTTTGCCAACGTCAGCGGCGGCAATCAGGGGCAGATCTACATGATGCTCAAGCCCCGCGATCAGCGTCCACTCTCCGCCGATCAGGTGATCCAGGAGCTGCAGCCTAAGATTCTGTCCATTCCGGGCATCCAGGCGTTTCTCCAAAATCCGCCGCCCATCAGTATCGGCAGCAATAATACGCAGAGTCCGTATCAATTGACTCTGCAGGGCGCCGACCAGCACGAGATTTACCTTTGGGTCCCCATCCTACTGGACAGAATTCGCACGTTGCACGGCTTCATGAACGTGACCAGCGAT
>Ga0209517_10003320_pt1 | contig 21948 bp, 27 predicted proteins | sample PeaSoiMetSII2010_FD_187695 | JGI IMG/M metagenome (GOLD analysis project Ga0209517, IMG submission 187695) | Peat soil microbial communities from Weissenstadt, Germany - SII-2010 (SPAdes) (version 2) | ecosystem: Environmental > Terrestrial > Soil > Wetlands > Peat | place: Germany...
ATCTCGCAATGCCTGACGACGCCGGATGTCTGACCAGCGGGCTTCGGCGTCACGCCCGACCACGACATCAATGGGTGCATTGGACATTCCGCTTGTTGCCACCGCTGGAGCCTCTATCAGATGTTTCGCACTTTTGCCACATTTGGGGCAAGGTCGATCTTCAAATGTCGCTGTTTGCATAGGTTGGATTACTTCTAGAACGAAGCCACAATCCGTGCACTTGAATTCGTATAGCGCCATTGAAACTCCTAGTCTACCTAGACTTCCGAAGTCGTTTTCATCTATAGCTTGGTAAAAATTGGAAATTTTTGAGAGCCACAAGCCGAGGACTAGGCACAATTTTCTTACCCAAATAGTCGGGAAGATACGCACTTTCGTTAACCTGGAATGAAACCATACGAGTGACGCAGGGCACAAAGACTTTCCAATCGGCGGAGGCTTTAACCGACAGGGTGAAAGTGTAACGCGGGGCCGTACCACTAGGATCGCGCTGTTCCCCGACGTTCGAGCGGGGTGCTTCGTAAATAGTGATGCCATCGGCTTCCATGTTCTCACGACGGAATATCAACAACTCACGTTTCAGCAACTCGCTCAGATCCGAGGAGGTTTGGTAGTCGTTTGACTTGCAGTCCAGTTCAAAACTCAAAGTCTCTTTTGAGCCGAAAATCTCGTAGGTCTCAGTAACTTCCGGGTTCACTATGATGGCGCACTGATCTCCTTCAACCACCGCATCACCTATCGCTAGAGCCATACCAGGAATCGGATCTATCGGCTGACCATTCACTTTCATGACAACCCAAGCGCCAGGGGCCGGAAGGGACGGATCTTCTCCACCAGCCTTGGGATCCCACATGGTCTGTTTGAAATTGTTGAGTTCGTACTTCTTTCCGAGCACCGTGAAGTTCTCGGTCAGAACACGAGCCTCCCAGTGACACCATTGACCAGGTGCTAACAGCACTGGGAGCACGAAGTCCGGATTCTCACCGTTGGACAACGGTACAAGGGGAACGCCGGTAGCCGTGTAGTCTCCGGTTGTAGTTGAGATTCTGACCTGCCCCGTGGCTAGGGTTTCATTCGGTCCAAGGTTCAATGGTAGGAAGTTTTCTGGATTGGTGGCTACCGTTATGGAGGGATCGAGATTAAAAGTGCCGACAAGAGTGAGGGTGGATCCTGCTGGCGTCCAGTTGCTTAGCTGAACCCAAGACGTAGGTCCAAAAGATGCCTTTCCAGACGGTACAGCCTTAAAATTTGGTTCTCCAAGAACCCCGGCCTCGTATGACTGTGTAGGTGGAATCGCGGGGGGCCCCTGAGTGGTGTAATCGATGCCCAGTCTTAAAACATACCCATCCTGGTCAACGATCTGAAAAGGAACCACATAAGACAAATTGGATGGTATGCTCACCAATTGCGGACCACCCGGTGTAGTTTGTATCAGAACTTGACTCTGTTGTCGTTGGATCCAATAATCCTGATTCGGAACCAACGTTACGTCTCCTGGCCCGGTGAGAATCAATTTGTTGCAAGGCGTCAGAAGGATGAGGAATTTTTGAAACGCATTGATGTTGATGACTTCTCCGGGGAAATCAGCATCCGAAGCGGTTAATGTAGTGCCGTCAATCCCCGGCGCGAGAGCTACAATGGACCCTTGAGCGTTCTTAACCGAACCTTGTGCCCATCGATATTGCTTCACCGTCAGGTTGATGTCTCGAGTCTGTTCATTGACCTTGTCAACGTTGAAATAATAGACGCCCGCTTGCGGCGTGACGCGAGTAGAATCCGTCTCTATGACCCACTCTACGAACGCTCCCTCTTTGTCTCCAACTTTGCAAAGAATAGCTCGACCGTGTTGGGTGGTCATGAAATAGTCAGGGGACAGCCGATTGCCATCGGTGGTCAGATTCTTGAACAGAATTTGCACGTCAGAATAATTAACTGTATTGTTGCTCGCAAACGTGCATTCTCCGAGGGTTTGCCGAAAACGAGGATTCCTGGCCACCGCGTCGCGGCAGACGCGTATGATGTAACTTGCTAAATTGGCGCCAGTGATGTCTAGGATATTGATATCACAGGACTTATGTCCTGGCCCCCTTTCTTGTATTTATTGGAACAATTCCTACCTGCGATCTTGGAATTCCCAGGCCATGGAAAGCGGTTATTCCACGATCCGCACGTTCTGTGCATCATAGTTAACGCCTGGAGGCATCACAGGGACTGTAACTTGTACCGGCTCCACGTATTGATCAATACTTTTCCGGATATCCATTATGCTGACTTGGGCTCGAATACGAGGATACCAACGGTCGGTTATCTCGAATTGACCATAGAAATCATAGGCTTCTATGTTGTACTGATGTCCATCGTGAGATTGAAACACTGCACCGGGCCACAAATACGCAAAGAAAATTTCATCCCCTTGAATTGGACTCAGGGGATTCGGCATTTGTAGCGACCCTGGATTTGTTTTGAATTGCGCGAAGGTAGATATAGCCGTATCGTCAGGATCACCCACCAAACTTTGCAAATCCGGATTGATAGCAGTGTGTTCATCGCAGAGAATTCCTGCTGTTTTCGCCAAAGTCTCCGCGAGACCAGTTGCATTCATGTTCATTTGACAGTCCCTCTAAATAGGCTACGATAGCCGATTTTCATTTCGGATTGATTACTTTCAATACCATTTCACTCTTAGGTACGTTGCCTTCCAGATAGCAAAGACACCTGTCCACATGCTTCTTGCATTTGGTACATGTAGCTTGCGCGATATGATCCTGAATTGATCTAAGCCTCTCCTCAATATCGGGGCAGGTGCAATCCGCTACATCATTTTGGCAACGTATACAGAACATTTAGCGTTGGATCTTCCCAAAAGAAATCGACCGACCTGGCTGTGGATTCGGATTCTCCCATTGTTTATCTGGTTCTGTCCGAGCTTCGGTAATCGGTTCGCTATTGCCTTTGCCATTCAGCGGATTCTCAGAAACAACCGGGTCAAAAATGGTAGGTCGCCCGGTGTTTATCGGAATCAAATACCGCGTATCCCCACGATTTAATAGAGTTACATTGAAATCCTGTTGTAAAATCACACCACGCGGCGACTTGTAGGTCACTCCGTTGATCACAAGTCGTTCACCGTTGCGTCTGATTATCAGATCACCATCTTGCACAATGGGAGTGCGTGTCAGATAGCTCTTCGCTTCACGAGTTACCTTGATGCCACCTTCGTCCAGCTCACGAGTAGTCCCCGCATCAGGATCTATGTACACGATGTCATAAGGCCCGTAGTAACCACCCACGTAACCAACTTCAAAACAAGAAGGACAACCCGTGCGCGGTTGACCTAGCCCGGTTCCTTTGCAACCACAGGGAACGCCCCGTGTCTTTCGGAACATCACGAGCGCCGGTTCACCGAACATCTCAAAACCCCATTCGTTGTAACGGACCATGGCGGCTTGCATGTAATCTAGTTGGTCCACTTCCTGGGTGTTTACAACTGGAGTGCCCGGTGCGCCTGGCTCGTGAACTTCTCCGGTATCTCCCACCGGAACAACTGAATAAAAAGTACGGGTCAAAGTAGTGTAGATGTCCACGTAGTTCGTCAACACGTTGAACACCACCTGCCACTTCTGAACCCCGGAATAATCGGCTTTATACACCGCGCCAACTGAATAGGAGAATATTCCGGGGGAAGGAACCGAGGTAGACGGAGGAATCGGGGCAACAGTCAACGATGTCGTCGTTGTGGGGTTTGATGTGGAACCGCTAGTGATAATGTAAGGAATTTCGTTGATGAGGATCTGGATCTGGAGGTTCCAGTTGGGATTGAAATAGCTACCGCTTGCCCAAGCCACCGTACTCGTTCCGTTTGTGGTTACTGTTCCAGTCGTAAGAGTGTTCACAAGAGCTAGAGCTGACACTGCACCGCCTTCGGGCAACGTGTTATCCATCTTCATCCAAACAGAACGATCAATGCCCTCGACCATCACCGGGCGGTAGGGCTTGCCGTCTAAGAGCACTGTGACATCATCGGGTGAGGTAGCCACCACCGGACGGCCTTTCACCTGCTTAGAGTAAGGGGTCTCTGGAAGCTTGAATCCCCATTTACCGAATTCGCCGGCATCTAGAAAATCCGACGGCTGAATCGTAACCGTCTTCTGAGTGATAACCGTGCTATCACGGTAAAAATGTCCCGGCCATGGTATGTCGTTAAGAAGGCTCCAGTTAGTAGGATAGTCAAATGCTCTGTAAATTGAATACCCTTTAGTTGCCGAGGGGGAATCCACCCACCACAAATCTCGACTCCCAACATAGGCACTGTCAAGAATTAACAGCGAAGATATAGCTTCGTATGGCAACGTCGGAGTGGTGTACGCCCCGTTGCTGATCTCTCGCTGTAACCTTTTTTCGTTTTCTGAGAGCGGCATATCTGTTAAAGGGTGGAAAAGTCGTCCAATGTCAGGATTTTCATAGGCTCATCCCCTACACTATCCCAAAGCTGCACGACAGGAAGCCATCCATGGGAACGAACAGCAATAAGTTTTTGGAATAAAGTGCCATCCGCCAAAGATTGGGCCAGGGTGTACTCAGATTTGACTTCGACAGCAGTTTGCTTAGATTTGATGCATAAATCAGGGTAATACGTATGCTTATCGCCTTCGGGGTCCGTCCAGGGAAAGCTCATCTCGCCACCGAAGGCAAGTTCGTCTTCGGTAAAAGTTTTCATAAGCTTCAGGATGGCGCGATCTTCGTAGCCTTGGTAGTTGACGATCCTACCGGAGGGAAGTGTGAGCTGGTGTGTCGCATAAAAGCCCGGTAAGTAAACAGAACGGAACACTTCTGGATTCTGAATGGCATATTTGAAGCCGTAGCGTTTGAGATTGGTTTTTCTGCCGGTGCTTCGGTTAGCAGCAGCAATTTCTGGGACACACATTACGTTCTTTACACCGAATTTCTTTAGGCAAGTAGCCTTACTTTTAAGTTTCACCCCAATAAGTTGGAAAACATTTTCAACGTTATAAATCCTTCGGGCTGCATTTCGTGTCTGAGGAAGCTGGCCCACAAAATCTACACCGTATTTTGTTTGCAAAGTTTTTTGTACCTTCTCTTTTATTTCTGGAGCACGGCTATGGTGGGAAACTCCGAATCGTTTCAAGGAAGTACGAGCCGCCTTCGCTTTCACGCTTGCCGCTTGCCGAGGATTAGGAACACCAAAATGTCGTATACACGTTGCTTGGTGTCTCTCTTTTGCTTGTAGAGCGAACTTCGGGTCTTCCTGATAATGCTTTTGTAGTGCCTTGTTAGCTTGTTTTCTTAAACTATTCTCGTACGCTTGACACCCGCGATAAGAGTTACCACAAACGAATCCGGCCTTACTTTTCCTTACAGCAGACTTACCACAACCAAAACATTTGGTAGTAGGATTTAACTCGCTAGGACAATTAGTCGCTCGGTCGTAACAGCAAATAATTAAAGAGCCTTCTAAAATCCTCCTTGCTGGCTTTGCTTGGCACAATTCACACAAATAGCCATTGAGTAACTCCCTCTGTTCTTTAGGAGAACACAAATGGATAGCATGACGTTTTTCTAGAGTAAGTTCCATACTACTTAATACCGCATAGCGGCGAAAGTAGATGAAACAAGTGTACCACAGACAGGCCGTTTTCCGCGGGTTACAATATGTTTGTAAGTTGTTGAAAACAAAGGATCAACCCAAAATCCACCTTTGTTGTCGTAGGCCAGCCGAAAATGGTCTATTGGCGGTCATCAAGGGAGCTAATTCTGTAAACTGTGCATTGTACCCATCTGCCAAACCACGATAAAGGTCGGCTTTGTTAATGTCCAAATTCACACCGTTCAAAGAGAAGCTGAATTGATCGGCAGCCCACCGCGCCCCTTCCGCGCTCAGGCACATTGCAGCGGCGGCGAATGCCGCAATGCGGCCCCAATCTGCAGGAACTGTATCCAACGTAAAGCTGTAGATGTTCTTCGGATTGTACCAATTAAGTTTGCTGATCGCCATCTGCAGGAACCGTAAAATCTGGCTGTCAGTCCAAATGAACCCAACTCGAGTCGTGTAACCCGCCACAATCTTACCGGGTGTCGGTGGACGGAAGTGATAGTTTCGGTCAGGGTTGGTGTCAAACAGGAGTTCACGAACGTACATGATTGCTGGAGCGTACTTCCTGTTCGTGATTGGAGGCTGAGCGATGATCGTAGACGGCGCTTCGTAACTACCACTCGCTGGACTTACAGACTGGACCACGAAATCTTCTAAGATGGTGACGATACCACTTTCTTCGTATTCTTTCAAGAACCACTGAAGTTGATATGAGCCGTTCCAAACAGTAGGAATCGTCATCCGGATGTAGTACGCGCCTTGTGAAGCGCGATGAGGAACCATCTGTGGTTGGGTCACCAGTACCGGTGATCCACTCGGATCAATTGAGAAAATCGAGTAGGTTAGAGAAATCGGGTCGATGAGAGCGCCGTTTGCGTCGCGCACCAGGAGAGCAAGATCCCCTGGTCCTAATGTTTTTTCTGTAGTGAGAGTCGTAGCCATCCAGTTTGTCCCCTGTAAGAAGCTCTATAGTGCTGATACAGGAGATAACCAAGGGATTAAAGTACGTAGGTGCAGTCTGTTCTTGAGCAATATTCACCTTGGGCGCAATATCGCAGTTCTGCCCCACATTTTGGACATTTGTCTGCCCCGGTTACGCCGGGGTACTCTGCTTGAGGTTTGAGTTGTTCGGTGAGGATCTTGCAGATCCACTCCACCACCCGGATCTCTCGATCTCCACGTTTGGAAGAAGTTTCGACTTCTATGGGCTTCAGGGTGTAACTTTTGGGTAGCCCCGTTTCCGCTGCTTTCTGGGCTTCAAAAAGGTAGTTAAATAGACGGATGCCACCGCGCACGTAGGGGCACAAAGGCTTTAGATCCGGGGAAGCGCGGAAGTGCTTTTTGATTGTGCCCACGAGCAAGATTTCAGCCCGAGCCGCCTCAACTTTTCGCTGCATTTTGCCCCCCAAGATTCGAGGGATCCCCAAAGAAAATGCCCGTCCCGTACCAAGCTGGCATTAAGACCAACTTGAAAGGCAGGACGTCTATGCCCACGGTCTCCGGACTCCTCTTCAGCATGATCTCCACGTGACCAACCGGCTTCCCGGTTGTATCAGTGACTTCTACCAGGCGAGTGTAGTACGGAGTGTCGAAGCAATCCCCACTCTTGACAATCTGGGCCGCTTCGTAGGACGTATTGACCCGGCGCTTGTACTCGTCCTTGATATCCTCAAATACACCGCCGATTCCGATAGTGTTGTAAGCATTGTACGTGGAAGCGTAAATTAGCGCCTGGACGGTGACCGCGTAGAGCCAATAACGGAGCTCATCCTTGGCGGGCCATTCACCTGTTTCAACTTTGATCTGGGGAACCCGCTGGATCAGCCGGGTGATGGCGTAGTTCAGCTCGCCAAGGAACGCCCCTTCGTATCCGTACTGCTGTCCCATGTTCCAGATGACCACAGCCAGCGGGTGGAAATCCCGGTACCCATTCCCAGTCGTTACGGATTGGTGTTCATACCCGCCTTGTAGTTGAATCAGGGCACATGCAATACCCGCGAACAGATCCTTGTAAGCAGCCAGCAGACCGAAATTGGTTTTGACTTCTTCTGCTATTTTGCGAGCAGCCAGTTCGACCTGTATGTCGATCTGCTCCCGGTCTATGCTCTTACCATCGGTTTTGACACTCGGAACGTATGGCATTTAGAGTGCTCCTTTTGATTCTGCGTCTGGATGTTCCAAACGATGGTTCTCAACTTCCTTAGCAGCAGCAAGCAAGTGCTGTAACAACACACCAACACGGGTCAGGTCCTCAGCACGAGTGTAGGTGAGAAGAATGTAAAAAATCGTCTTCTCAATGTCACCGATCTTGTTCTCCTCGGCGAACTCCTCGAGCTTGATAGGAACACGTTCCTGGGTAGGATATTTTAACACCCCATTTTCAAGGGAGGTCTGCAATTTTTCAAGGTAATGGATTGACTTCTCAATGTCCTGAGAACCATGCTTTTTCTTCCAGCGCGTGACGTACTTAGAAATCTGGGCAGGCAAATACGGGAGGTCATTCTCGATCACTAAATCCCAGTGCTGCACTTTCACTTGATTGTAGTGATTTCCTCCTACTTGTTTGTCATTTACGCCCATTCTTACTTGCACCTTTCTCCATGCCACCGGCCAAAATTCATAGGCTTGAACCGCCCCAAGCAACAAGGACACTGCTGTAATTGATACTGTTTTTCCCGAGATTTGGGGTTATCGTTTCCTTCTGACGTTTCGAGGTTTCTCAGGGGCGGGTGGGATGGAGGGATGTACAGACACCGGAGGTTCAGGCGCTCCACAAACGTAGGAATCGGTGGGGCCAACTTCAATGTGACGGATTTTCTTCCCGTCAGAGATCACGTACTCAAGATCGTAGGAACTAATAGTTTCATGGGTTTTCGGGCCGGTACGAACTTCGATGTTCCTTCCCCAAGCCGGATCGGGATTGCAACCCGAACCTTGGATTACAACGACAGTTCGCTCCTTGTCTGTGGAGGGCTTTTTGTAGAAATTACGAGGCTTCAATACCCCCGTCAGGCCAGCAATGTTGATGCCGAAGTCGTTCATCGACGTCTTCGCTTTCTCGATAAACACCAATCACAATTCCAATTCTTCGGATCGTATGTGCCCATCCGGACTTCTATCATCCGAAGACCCCAACCATAAATGTTGTTGAGTGCGACCAGCGGAGCTATCATCACCAAGAGGAATTTCATATGCAAAGATTCGTGCGCTGCAAAGTGTCTACGGTCGTAGGCTGGTCGGAGTCTTCATCCGTCGCAGCACTGCCGTTGTCTTCCGGCACACTCGGTTCAACTTCTATGTAGGTGTGCTCGACCGGAAGCTTTGGATCCGTTTTAATTAAAGAGATTGTCGCAGGGACAGAATACACCAGCGCCACAACCAACATCGCAACGAGAAAGCCCAGCAATCCTGATTTCATATGCTTCCCTCCAGTTTAAGCTACTGAGAAAGAAGACGAAACGGCTAAACGTCTTAACTAAGGAACGCTTTAAAGTGAACGAAATAGAAAAACTCGCAAATTACTATTACGAACAAGCCCTTGGATGGGATCAAGAAGCGAACCGTTGTCTAGAGATAGCAAAATCCTTCTCGGATTACGAGGAGAAAGCCAAAGCAGCACAAAAAGAATCTGACAGATGTTACGCTATGTTGATAAAACTGTGGATTTAATCTTAATCGGAGCCTGGAGGCTCCGATTAAGATAGCCGATCACCATCAGAAGCACAGTTCTTTACAAACGGTGGTACACCAGTGTTGGGATCCATAGTTCTACAAGTGGTGGTACATTCCGTATGTGGGTTAGGACAAGATGGGCTTTGTGCCAACACCACAGGGACTGCAGCGATACCCCCTACTGTTAACATCGCCAGTATAGCAAGAACGATCGCAAAAGTCTTCATGGGTTTCTCCTTTCTAGAAAATAACTCTAGGATTTGGTTCAATACTGCGAATGAGAGATCAAAAACGATATCTAATCCCTGCGAGTCCTTTCTTTTCAGTAGAAGCAACACCACCCCAAGCAGTGAGCCCATGGGCCAGTTTCATTTCAGTGTATGGTCCAGTCCCGACATGCCTTTGTGAAAAAGCACCAATACTGAAACGAGAATTCAGAGCATATGTGCCAGTGTCTTTATGCCAGTACCCAGACCCACCGTATTCCTGGATAGACAACAGATTCCATCTCTTGCTCCCGATCCACACTGAGTTGCCTGTACGTAATGGGTGGTTATAGGTTTCAAGTCCAAAGGCCGTGGAAAACGAAATCCATTTCGCTGGGGTAAAAGTTGGCCCAACGTAAGCCTCGCTCCAAGGGTGGCTATTGGCACTCCAAGCTGACCATCCCCACTTTGTAGTAAAATGGCCAGTCACAAAGAAATTGATCTGGGGAGTTGTTGTGGCTTCTTTAGAAGTGACCGGATTTCCTTCAAGTTCAACGAATCCGTTCACTTGTGCTAACGAGACGAGGCTCGTCAGTATAGCAAACGCTAGAATTGTTACGATTTTAGTTTTCATGAGTATAATTTACGGAGACTGTCGTGATTTCCGCTAGTTAGTAACAAAGACTCTTTTCCAATACTGAGAAAGAAGACGAAACGGCTAGGTGATCCGGTGTCATTAGTCTCCATCCGTTTCTATGTAGCCACTTTGTATAGTTCTCAGCGCCGTCAGGTTCATGCTATGCTCCGCGCTCCACGCCCAGAGCATAATAATGAAGAATAGGACAGCGAAGGCAGCGATAAGATCTGAGTCGTCCATCAGAACATCTCCAGTTGGTTAGAAGTCGTTAGGAAATCCCTATTTCCGCTAAGAAGCGAGAAGGAGCAACTGTGATAAAACTTTGGCCCTGTCCTTTTTTGAAACGTGGTTCCATTCCATGAACACATACAACCAGAATATCTCTCGCTCTGGTTACCGCCACGTACAAAAGCCGCCTTTCTTCGGACAATTCTTCTTCGTTACCCATAGAAAATTGGTGGGGTAGTTTCCCTTCAACAACACCGAAGACATACACCCTTCGCCACTCCAGACCCTTAGCTGCGTGGATAGTGCTGATCACTACCTTACCGCTCTCATCGTCTTCCGATTGCCGGTCTATGGATAGCTGAAAGACAACGTCCTCCAACGTCATATCAGTTTCTTCAACCAACCCTTGAAGCAGCTGGCCAAACCTTTCGAGGTTCTCCAGCTTGGCCGGTCCCTTCTCTTTATCCCGCGATTTGTACTTGTCCAGAATGTACTGCCGATAGTTGACCATGCGCAGCGCAGTCTCTAACGCTTTCACTGGGTTCTCTGCGTCGGCTTGTATCGCCCGCACCGCGCCAACAAACAAACTCAGTTTGTCACTACCCGCAAGGCAAGCCGCTACTAGATCCCCATCGTGCTGGGCATTAGCGTTCTGTCGGATCTTCTCTAACGCGACTTCTCCAACACCCCGGCGCGGCACAGAGGAGGAGCGTACGAGCGCCATGAAGTCTTTTGGGTTAGTGGCCAAGCGGAGATAGCTCAGGACGTCTCGGACCTCTTCGGTCTGTAAGAGGCCGCGCCCGCCGCGCACGATGTAAGGGATGCGAAGACGAACAAACGCTCCTTCCAAATCACGTATCTGTATCGCGCTGCGAACCAACACGCAATTCTCCCGATAAGTGATTGGGTTGCTCCGGAGAAGATTGCCGTTGTAAATCTCATGCGCAATATTGGTTGCGATCTCTGAAGGCTGGCCAGCCTTGAACATCTTCGTGATACCCTTGTCTCCTTGTTCCCCGCGCCAGGATTCCATTTTGATGGGAATCGTATCAACCATGTGACCGCACACAGCGTTAGCAAGTCGCACAATTTCTGGTACACTGCGGTGATTGCGCTGAATCTTATAAAGGCTTGGGACTACTCCTCTCCAACCTTCAGAAAATTCCTTCATCAAACCCGGTTGTGCTCCCTGGAATGCAAAAATACTTTGATTCAAATCTCCAACACACATTAGATTTTGGTTATCGGGAGCCAACAAGTTGTTTATGAATTCCCATTGGGTTTTGTTACTGTCCTGGCTTTCGTCTTGCAAAACGTGTTCGTAAATCCGTTCTAGTTTAGCTCTCCAAGCACTATCTTCCTTAACTCTGCGGTTCACCAGCCAAAGCATATCCGAAAAATCAACAACGGAATTCTTGGTTTTCTCTTCTTCGTAGAGTTTCCAAAGTCCAACTGTCGTTTGCTCCATAGCATGGTACCCACCATGCATCTTTTGCGCAAGTTCGTGAATCTTCTCGTCATAGTCTTTAGCAAAGCCACAACCCCGCGCCCTATGAAATTCGACCATCTCCAGGACGCGATATGCATCCTCCTCAGACTTGACTCGCTCAATTATTTTCTTCATCATTTGGTGCTGGTCATAATCGTCAAGGGGAGAAACTTTTTCTTGAAGACCAAATCCCAAAGGATTGCGGCGGATAGCAGAAAGAGCCAGTGAATGGATTGTTGAAACCCGAGGGATTAAATCACGAGGCGAATTCTGGGAGATGCCAAGACGTTCAACCAAAGATCTCGCTGACTTATTTGTAAATGTAATACAGCATATTCGTTTAGGGGGTACACCATTGGACATTAACCAACGAACTCGTTCCGTCAGCACCGTGGTTTTGCCCGCGCCCGCGCCCGCTATGACACAGGCGGGTTGTCCTATGGGATGGGTAACGGCTTGCAACTGTTCTTCATTAAGTAATATCATATACAAATCTGGAGTCTATGCTATAGTCAATACTTTGAATGGAAAACGTTACATAGGTTCTGCTCTCGAATTCTGGGACCGTTGGCAAGGTCATATTTATGCTTTACGAGGTAATCATCACAATCGCAGGCTCACAAATTCCTGGCGAAAATGGGGAGAATCAGCTTTTCGTTTTGAAGTTTTATTGGTTTGCGCTCCTTCCGACATGCTTTTCTACGAACAACTCTTCTTAGACCATTTCCAGAGTTACGGTCAACATGGGTACAATGTTTCCCCAACAGCGGGCAATTGCCTTGGAGTCAAGCATACAGCGGAAACTCGAGCCAAGGTAGCTGCTGCTGGGCGTAAGAGAAAAGGTATTCCGCTTTCCGAAGCTCATAGAGCTTCTCTCCGTGGCCCGCGTGGGAAACTGGAAAAGGTCCGTTTGTCGAAACTCGGTCCTAAAAATCCAAACTATGGTAAACCTTGGTCTGCAGAACGCAAACGAAAAAGCTCCTTAACTCAAAAAGGCAAATCTAGAGGACCTCAATCTCCCGAGGTTATAAAACGAAGATCTGCAGGTCTAAAGAAACATTACGCAGAAAAGGGAGTGACACTACAGCAACGAGAACAACTAGATCGAGCACGAGCAACAAGAATTTATGGGCCAGCGAGCGAAATCACAAAACAGAGAATGCGGGAAGCCCATGCTAGAAGGAAAAGCAAACGATCTTCTTGATAGTTTCGGGAACCGACTGCGGTAGCATAGGTCAGCACAAAGTTCATTACTGCAAACCGCTAACGAATCGGATTTTCTGACTTTTGAATTCGTGGTGTAGCGCGGCTAATACTTACCCGAGCCACTTTTCAACCAGACGTCCAAATTTATCACTCGGGTGGGAAGGTAGTTGCTGACCTTCAGATGCACTGCCTGGAGGTAGGATGGTGCTAGGATAGGGACCGTTCCCGCAGAGTTTGAATTCTCCTAGGTGAACCCACCACTTTCCACTTGGGACTGGGATCTGAAGATCATTCCACTTTTTGATTTTCTCCAGAGAACTTAGAGGCAAGGGATAACCATAGGTTTTCGGGTAGTCTTTGATGCTCTGCTGGAAATGCCTCCAGATACCTTGCGGGATCTTTCGGATATCTCTTTGGATGAACATGGGAAGTCTACCAGATGAATGCTGCTAACTGGTCAAACTTCTCTGCAGTCTCTTTTTCATCAGGACTGGCGAGGAACTCCTGATAGAGAATCTCTTTTGGCTCCTCAACTTTAGGAGCGATCGCAGTGGCAGGGGCAGCTAGGACAGTTTGCATTGTATTTTCCGCTCTCATTCCTATACTACTGGTTTTCCTGATGGAACGGATAGATCCCAGCGAAAAGTCCCCAAAAGACCATGCGTGTGAAATTGTGTAAATCATGAAAAGCCCTCAAATGAGGGTTTCAAAGTCGTTTAGCGAAATTCCCCGCCCTCCGCGACCTTGTCTTCGGCGGCCTCTAGGATTTCTGCCGCCCGGTCGACTGCTAACGAATCGGATTTTCTGACTTTAGTCATCCCCATCTGCAAACGGAAGACCTGCTAGGTGCGATTCATGAAAATTCTTGCTGTAGCATGAAATTTCATAGAAGTGGTTTTGCCCCGCGATAATCCTGCTGGTAATCAACGTCGGTAAGTTTCCCTGACCGAATCCGGACTCCTCTGAACTGACCGTGAGTGCCGTCCACGTACAATCCTAAACTGGGCAGAATTACCCAGGAATGACAAACTTGATAGGTACGATCTGGAAGAATCCATAAATAGGTGCCCGTGACAGCCTCTGCATCAACGCCGGCAGCATTAAGGGCAACCGTCACATCTCTAGCCACCTGATGACAGACTACTCCACCCAGGGATCTTTCTACGATGGTTCTTTCTTCGGTGATTGTTGGCATACTGGTCTATTACCGACGAACGTCGAAAACCGCTAACGAATCGGATTTTCTGACTTTTGAATTCGTGGTGTAGCGCGGCTCGAGGTATCTATCAATAATGGAACAGTGGCTTCAGTCTGCTTACGACCTTACGCCCGTGGAACAACACGGCGGAATTTGGTTTAAGCGCGACGATCTCTTCGCCCCGATGGGAGTGGGTGGGATCAACGGTAGCAAGTGCAGACAATTAATCTGGGTGTTTAACGAAAAATCCTATCCCGGTGTTGCTTCAGGCGCGGTAGGTGGTTCACCTCAGCACTGTATGGTCGCTGCTTGTGCCAACCACTATGGCATGAAATGCGTACAATTTACAGGGGGCAAACCGTCGACCAAGCCTTCTAAATTTGAAAGCATTGAAGCGGCCAAGCATCTCGGGGCTGAGATTCGCTATATCAATCCCGGATACGCGGGCAACCTGAATTCTCAATCTCGGAAGCTCGCTCTAGAACGCGGATGGCTCCACATTGAAACCAACATTACCGTTGAGCATAAGATTAATGCACCGGAGCGTATCGAGGCTTTCCACCAAATTGGAAGTGAGCAAGTACGGAACATCCCCGACCATATCGAAAATCTTTTGGTCCCAGCCGGATCGTGTAATTCGCTCACATCCATACTTTACGGACTAGGCCGGTTCAAACCGAAATCTCTTAAGAACGTCATCTTGTTCCGAATCATGGCGAACATTCCGAAGCACCAAAAGTGGGTGAACGAGCGTCTAGACATCATCCGAAAGGTAACAGGCGACCCGTTACCTCTACCCTACAACTTTGTCGAAGTTGATTTGATAGACTCCGGATACACTTCTTACGACCAGCTCAAGCCTTACTCCTATGGAGGTCTTGTATTTCATCCACGTTACGAAGGGAAGACTTTCTGTTACATGGAGGATCATCTTGGCCAATTCCGCCAGTATCTGAACGACAGGAGTCTGTACTGGATTGTAGGGAGCAAACCATCGGTCCCACTCTTAAAGAGCAGATTCGGAGACTTGAAATGATTTGCCCACAGTGCCGAGAAGAATCTCCATGTCGTTGCGAAAACCAGAAGCTCTACGTGCCTTTTCTGAATAGGGATGGAACTCTAAGAAATGGGGACGGTTCTAGTGACTAAAGTTCGATGCAAGCAGGGTCGCGTTTAGCAATAAAATGGATGTCATGAGCCTTTACTACAGTCCGTATGGAAGCATCGACGGGTGGGGAGATATTATAACCCATGCCACGCCCGGTCGCTACAGCGAGCTGATGTGTGAACGTGAAATCTCGGATCTCAAGGCCGGCATGGACTTCCGTCTCCCGCAATACCGGCGCGAAGTGTTCCTGCGCTTCTATGAATTCTGCCTCAAGTACCGGGTACACGCCGGGGCCAGCCTTCCCTACATGACCTTCCCTTATCTAAGGAAAGAACTAGGCTGGACACGAGAACAGATGCTCTGGTTTGTCTTCATCAACGGTAACACCCAGCACCCATTGACCTCCTGGCTCATATTTAAGCGGTTCCCAGACTTCGCCAACCTTGATCTTCCGGCGCTGGACTCCTGGTACAACAAAGAATGGCTGCGTTTGGAGTTTGACACCGACCGACGGCATCAGAAGCGCGATTTCATCCGGTCCGTGACGGAGTACAAGAAACTCGCCGGGAAGGACCAGACTGGTTTCTTCCAAGACGTTACAGTAAGTGACGACCCGCTTGAGAATTTCCAAGCTGCCTGGAACAAAGTCCGAGAAGATTTCTACTCCTTTGGCCGTATGTCCACATTCTCTTACCTTGAATATCTCCGCATCGCCAAGCTCAACGTTGAACCCAACTCCCTGTTTTTGGAAGACATCTCGGGCAGTAAATCGCTACGCAACGGACTGGCGAAGATGTTAGGCCGGGATGATCTGGACTGGGGAGGTCCGGATAATCTGACTGGCTTTGACGGGAAGTACACACCAGAAGTTATGGACTGGCTCAAGGCGGAAGGTGCCCAAATCCTGAAAGAAGCTAAAGAACGTTTCAAGGGCCGGGACTTCTTCTGGGATGTAAACTATTTCACTTTGGAATCAGAGTTCTGTACTTACAAGGCGTGGCATCGCCCTAACCGCCGCTATCCAGGTGTCTACGCGGACATGTTCTATCAACGTATCAAAAAGGCGGAACAGAAATGGCCGGAAGAAGACTTTTCGATCTTCTGGAAGATGCGGCAAGCCAAACTTCCCAGATGGCTTTGCCTAGAAGATAGCCCCGGCGACCCTGGTCTTAAACCGGAGAAGCAAAATCATTATCGTCTAACAGGTCAACCGATTATGATGGACCAAGACTGGCCTTGTTTCGAAAACGATTTCAACAAGAAAGTAAGGGAGGAAAATCATGAGTTACAACAGCAACCTTGAAGCAGACATCAAACAAGCCCCGCGCATTCCTCGGAGAACGTGTTAGACGGCTATACCGGGTGGGACTATACTTTAACGGCGGCCAACTTGCCAGAGCTGCGTAAGAAAGCGGCGCGGGGCGCAAATGACCTTTGAGCGTGGGGTTGAGTTGGAAACCGAGGGAAACACCGGAGCAGCGGAGGCCATATATCGTGGCGTCATTTCTCAAGACCCGGACTTTGCCCCGGCATACATAAACCTCGGCACCATACTTTATGACCGGCAGTCTCACGCGGAGGCGGAAAGCTGTTACCGCATGGCGCTGATTATTGACCCGGATTATGCGTTGGCTCACTTCGATATTGCCAACGTGTTGGATGAGACCGGGCGCGTGGTGGAGGCCAAGGCCCACTATCTCAAGTCCATTGCATTGGCACCCCCTTACCCGGATGCACATTACAACTTGGCTCTTTTGTGCGAGAAGACGGGCGCACGATCCGAGGCGCTCAAACATTGGCGTGAGTATGTGCAGTTGGATACACAAAGCGCGTGGAGCGTCCACGCACGGACACGGATAAAAGCATTGGGTCCTTTTGTGGTTTGGCAAAATGATGCGCCGCAACGCACCTCCGAGCGTGCGAGATTGGAGTTAATAGTTTGCTCTTCCTCGATTTAGAGACGTTTTGCGCGCTGGACATCAGGAAAGTTGCCCTTGATCGCTACAGCTCCCACGCATCTGCCGACATCTTGATGTGCATATTGCGTGGATGACGGCCCCATGCACATCTGACGTCGCGCTGCGTGTCGTTTTGCCATGGGTTAGTCGCCGCTGATCCACAGCAATTCGACGCCGTGGTTGTCACCGTCGTCTCGTATCTCCACCCGCATACCGTTTACCTCGTTGGTGATAAGGTACGCTTTGATGTTGTCCGCGACAGCTAGTGCATTCTTACCGGCGCGAAGTCGAAGATGACCGTTGGGGTCTTGTTTTGCGAGAACTACTATGTCGTCCAGCTTGGCCTTAGTTACGTTATTGAAACCGGTCACAAAGCCAAGGAAGGTCGAAGTAATCGGCGCGGCGGGAGGCGTTAGCAAAGGGAGAGTGGCGATCGGAATCGCTGGTGTGGCCTCCCTCGGCACTACAACGACCACAGGCGGAGCCGGTTGCACATCGGTGTGACGAAACGTTTCTGCTGCTGCGTTCGTCTCGCTCTTTTGCATGCAGTCTTCCACAGTAACGCCAGCTTTCTTGGCGTACTTGTTGGTCACCATAGTCTTGCAGTAAGCAAGACGCGCCCCACTGATGCCGAACGAACGTGCGGTTTCGAGGATGGCGCAATTCGGATCGATCTTACCCCCGCCCATGCTGAAACCGAAGTTCGCTGCTTGACCGCCGCCCGAGTACGCCTTGAAACAAGGCACCGTCGGCAACGCTGTAGGAGCGTAGGCTGTGTCTACCGGAATCTTCGCGGCTTCAACGTTATTGGTAGTGTTGTTGGAATTGCTACCGTTCCCGTTCGCCTGATTGTTGTTGGTGGAGGAATTGGACTGTTGTTGCTTCTGACCCTGTTGCTGATTGCCTCCGTTGGCCGTGGTTGTATTACCCGAGCCGTTGCCGTTGGCTGTGGAATTGCCCCCCGTAGCGTTGCCCCCCGTAGCGTTATTGTTATTGGTGGAATTACCGCTGCCGGAGACCGAACCACCTGCACCACCCTGTCCACCTGTTGCTTTGATGGGGCCGACACTGACATGAGAATTGCCACTGTTATTGACGCCCGAGCTAGAACCCGACGACGCGCCCGAGTTAGACGAAGATGAGTTGGTGTTTGAATTGTTGTTGGTATTCGTGTTTCCCGTGCTGGGCGTGGGGGGAGGAGGAGTGGGATTCTCGCATTCGAATGTCTGGCCGCCTTCCGTGACTATGGAGCCAACGCCACCTGAGCCAACCGTGCCTTGCTTGGTTCCTGAAGTTACCTGGATCCAATTACCTGAACAAGACGGCCAAGCTAAGGCCGTGCCACTGAAAAGAGTTAGTAAGAAGAGAAGAACTGCGAGAGGGGTCAACTGACGAAGTGATTTCATATTTCTCCTGGAATATTGGACTTTCAATAGTCAATACTGCTGTCGGAGGTAATCTACGGAAAGAACTAAAGTTTCAGCTAATTTGGCACCGGGTGGAGAGTATGATCCCCCATTTAACCAACTTCCGAGTATTAAATGGAGGTTCAAATGCCTAATTGCGAAAATTGCACTCTCGAACACGATGGCTCCTACGGGAGCGGGCGGTTCTGTTCAAGGAGTTGTGTATGCGCTTTTGCTACCAAGGAGAACAGGGAACAGGTGAGTCTCAAAATTTCTGAAACCCTGAAAAAGAAAGGCTTGATTCCTAAAAATCCTTTTCCTAGAGGATGGAATCATACCGAATCGGGGAAATTGATGCTGAAAAAGATTCGGGCAACGGGGCACCCTGTGCGAATCCCAGACGATCTTGTCTTTGTCGTCAATTCTGGTCACTCATCAGTAGCAAAGGCACGTTTCTATTCTAAAACTCCCGACATTTGTACCAAGTGCGGTCAAGGACCGACCTGGCAAAATCTCCCGCTCCGATTTCATGTGGACCACAAAAACGGAGATTCCGGAGACAACCGATGGGAAAATCTAGCAAAGCTGTGTCCCAACTGTCACAGCCAAACTCCCACTTATGCGGGCAGAAATGTCAAAAATTGGCGTAATCAGCACACTTCCGGATCGAGATTGGCAGGGGATGCAGGAATCGAACCTACGTCTGAGGCTTCAAAGACCTCGGCCTTACCACTAGACGAATCCCCTAATTGGAGCCACAAGTCAGAATCGAACTGACGACCTTCCGCTTACAAGGCGGGAGCTCTGCCTACTGAGCTATTGTGGCAAGCTGGAGCCGTCGTCGGGAAGTCGAACCCGAGTCTACTGCTTACCAAGCAGTTATTCTTCCATTGAACTACAACGGCAAAACTGGAGCCGGGTAGGATAATCGAAATCCTGTCTACTGAGTACGAATCAGTCATTCTGCCACTGAACTAACCCGGCCAAAACTTGGTACCCGTAGGTGGAGTCGAACCACCATCACGCGCTCATCGGGCGCGGGGCTTACCGTTAGACGATACGGGCATATTTCCTCCAACAATAAAAAATGCCGCCTTTCGGCGGCCTCTTTGTCTGATCTTTTGGGAGTTTAGTCGTCCCACCCCTCAGACACGAAGCCGCTCAACCCTGTAATTTGGGTTTGCGTGGTAGTTCGTGTTTGAGGCGTTCGGGTCATAATTCTCTTCCAAGAGGCGAAGGGCCGGTATCACCCGGCCCCGCCTGGACTACTCAAAGCCGGGTGCCCCCGGCGGAACCGGGAATGTCCCGGCGTACTGCAACTTACGCGCCCTTGACGTACTTAATTGCCCCATCGATGCGTTTGCAATCGCCATCCCACCAACAGGGCTATCTGTGGCTACTCTCAATCCCATTAAATCTGCGCAAATCACGGATGGTTTGGGCTGATTTCGCTTGTTCAATATAGAATACCGAAAGTTTTCAAATTTCAGTTAATCATCGCGACGTTAATCTTCACTGTTAGAGAAATCAGGTTTTCGTGACCAAAAGCCCTAACCCCTTACGCCATAAAGTAGGAGGTTTGTAAATACGACCCTGCACAAGAAGTCCATCTGGCTGTTTTTCTACAAATTCCACTTCTTTGCGATGGTCTTGCTCCAGATGCTGTTCAGGTAGAAGCTGATCCGAAGGGACAAGTTGAGGAATCTGTTGGACTTCTTCAACTGACAATTTGAACCATTCCGTAAGTTGGTGGCTACTACCGAAGGAAAGACGCTGTGCATCAAAATGGACGTGCACTAATTTTTCTGTTTTAGCTGCGTATTTCACAAACAGGTGAATAACCAGCTTGAGCTCTAACGGACAGCCCGCTTGTAGTTCTTTCAATCGCTTCCTTGGATCCGATCGACAGAATCCAATTTTGTACAACCCGTTTTCCCGATTTCCTATGACATAGAAGCAACCACGAAGAATAGCCATGTTTATCCATTACTGTGGGAATGGGGAAACGTAACGAAACTAGGCTTTATGGCGTTTACGGATTAAACGATTTGGAATGGGAGATTCTGACGAGCATCGAAAACAGAGGACTTACAGAACGGCCCTTCGCGTGCATATACAATACGTGAGGTGACTTATGACAGTCCTATTGGTTCTCTTCACGTTTCTACTATTCCTTCTCACTGATTACATACGAAGCCGGGGCCGAATCGCAGTTGTAACCCCCGCGCCGCAAAGAGCTCTCGTGAGCGGGTTCTGCGTGCCGGAACATTTTTCCTACCATCCGGGTCACACTTGGGCACTCGCGGAATCCCCCACACTGGTGCGTGTAGGAGTAGACGACTTTGCTGCTAAGTTGTTAGGGCCGCTGGACTCCATTGAACTACCCAACCGGAATACTTGGATCCGTCAGGGACAGAAATTCGCTACCGTTACCCGCGAGGGGAAGACTGTTAATCTTCTTTCCCCAATAGAAGGCACCGTGGTTGATGTCAACCTGGCTAGATATCTGAAGCCTAGTTCTATCCGCGATCCTTACGGGGATGATTGGCTCATGACAGTGGCTGCTCCGGACCAAAAGACCAGCCTTCGTAACCTGCTGCGCGCTAGTGTGTACAAGTGGCTTTTGGGGGACGCGGTCAATAGTTTACATCCCGCGTTAGCACAGGATGGCGGGGAGGCCGTTGAGGATTTTGTGGTGGAGATGGGAGGGGATTGGCAAAAAACGACCAGGGAATTCTTGTTAAACTGAACCATTCGGCTTGCCACCCTTCCTCCCATTCTCGCCAGGAGGTAGAATATCGAGTGTAAGGGTTGTCCATGAGTGGAACCCTTTCGCGGAAGGCTTGCGCGCCTTGTTCGCGGGGAGTCATGTTACCCTAGGAAGTCCTCGACTAAGACCAACATGGCCAGTTTGACGCCGTAGCCCGCCATGTCAGGAGACAAGACAGTCTTGGGATATGGGCCTTTTCCAGCAAGTGAGTAGGAACCAAAATCTTTGTACCAATCGCCTTCGGGAGCGAGGGGTCCGGTGGCTTTCCAAACTTTCCATTTTGCTAGATCTTCGGGTGGGATTTTGCGCTCACGGATACGACGCTCCAGGTGCATGTAGATCGGCCTCGGGAGATCGTCAAACTGTATCGGGTACAGTGGAACTTGCCGTGACATGACTACTTACGGGATAGATATTTGGCTAATTCTTCACGAGCGGCTCTCTTCTCGGAGGCCGTCT
>Ga0209517_10003322_pt1 | contig 21941 bp, 19 predicted proteins | sample PeaSoiMetSII2010_FD_187695 | JGI IMG/M metagenome (GOLD analysis project Ga0209517, IMG submission 187695) | Peat soil microbial communities from Weissenstadt, Germany - SII-2010 (SPAdes) (version 2) | ecosystem: Environmental > Terrestrial > Soil > Wetlands > Peat | place: Germany...
GGTCTACGGACAGATGACCGAGCCGCCCGGAGCGCGTTTGCGGGTGGCCCTCAGCGCGCTGACCGTCGCGGAATACTTCCGCGATGTGGAAGGTTCGGACACGCTGCTGTTCATCGACAACATCTTCCGCTTCACGCAGGCCGGCTCCGAGGTTTCAACGCTGCTGGGCCGCATGCCCTCGGCCGTGGGCTACCAGCCCAACCTGGCCACGGAGATGGGCGAATTGCAGGAGAGGATCACTTCCACCAGCAAGGGCTCTGTGACTTCTGTCCAGGCCGTCTATGTGCCCGCCGACGACTTGACCGATCCGGCGCCGGCCACGACCTTCGCTCACCTGGACGCGACCACGGTGCTGAGCCGGCCGTTGTCGGAACTGGGCATTTATCCGGCTGTCGATCCGTTGGCTTCCACCTCGCGCATTCTTTCCGCGCGCATCGTGGGCCAGGATCACTACGACGTGGCGCAGGGCGTGAAGCGCATTCTGCAGCGCTACAAGGACCTGCAGGACATCATCGCGATTCTGGGCATCGACGAGCTTTCGGAAGACGATAAACTCACCGTGGCCCGGGCAAGAAAAGTACAAAAATTCCTGTCGCAGCCCTTCCATGTGGCCGAGACGTTCACCGGCATCCCCGGGGCCTATGTGAAGGTGGCGGACACGGTGCGCAGCTTCAAGGAGATCATCGCCGGCAAGTACGACGATATTCCCGAGCAGGCCTTCTACATGAAGGGCGCCATCGAGGAAGTGCTGGCGGACGCCGAGAGGCTGAAGGCAACGGTGTAAAAAGGCAGGGATCAGGGGTCAGGGATCAGCAAAGGCCGTTTGCACAAGCAGCATACGCGACTGACCCCTGATCTCTGACCCCTGAATCCTGAAAGGATTCTCATGGCGGACGAGACCAATCAACTGCGGGTTCGGCTGGTGACGCCGGAGCGCGTTCTCTTCGAGGCCGCGGCCTCCGCGGTGGAACTGCCCGCGAAGAACGGTTACATGGAAGTGCTGTTTGGGGCTGCGCCGCTGGTTGCCGAACTGGGCGCGGGCGAGGTTACGCTGCACGGCGGTCCCGAAGGGCCGGAGAGCGTCGAGCGCTACAACGTGAGCTGGGGGTTTGCCGAGGTGCTGCCGGACCGGGTGACGATTCTGGCCTCGGACGCGCTGAAGCCGGAAGAGATCGACGTGCCGCGCGCGCACCAGCAACTGGATCGCGGCCTGAAGCAGTGGAGCGAAGCCGGCGAGAGCGAAGAGGCTTACACCGAGGCTCTGCACGTGATTGCCGAAGCCGAAGCCAAGCTGGCCACGGCGGCGGAGAAGCACTGACGGCAGCTCAACTCGATGTCTTGAATGAAAAGGGCCTTGCTCCTGTGAGCAGGGCCTTTTCGTTCCTGGGGCTTGCTCATCGAAGGAGTGACATCGTCCGGTTTGGGGACTGCCCTACTGCATCAGAATCCAGCTCGCCATCTTGTCGAGCGCTACGGGGGAGATGGTTTCCTCAATTTGGCCGTACTCGGCGGGAGAGCCGGTTTTGGCGGTCTGGAATAGATGATTCAGGCCCGGAGTTCGTCCACTTCGGCGTGCTTGTTGCCGGCATCGGCGAGGGCCTTGCGTAGCACGGGCAGGTTCAGCGCCGGCGGTACCTGCAGGTCGAGAGAGCCCGAGAGGGCGAGCACGGGGATTTTGAGCTTGCGCAGCGCGGAGGCGGGATCGTAGCTGTGGAAGAAGCGGAACCAGGGTGAGGTGGCGACCCAGTCAGGCCTGACAGCGCCTATCACCGGATGAACGGAATGTAGGCGCTTGTGCGCGCGCGGTAGGCGCTGAAGGAAGCGCCGAAGCGCGTGGCCAGCAGGCGTTCTTCGGCGCGAATGCGGACCTCGGTTCCGGCAAGGAACGCGATCACCGACCCAAGCCCCATGGGCCACTATGTCCAGGCGGCCAGGGTTGCCAGAAGCATGCCCAGCAAGGAGGCATAAATGGGGTGGCGAAGCCAGCGGTAAGGGCCTGTCTGGATAAGTTCGTGGTCATCGCTGAGCGCCGCCTGGTAGCGCCATTGCTTGCCCAGGTGGCGCGTGGCGGCCCAGGCAAGCGCAACCGAGGGAGGGCCCAGAATCATGGAAGCGATGAGCGTAGGAGCGGACTTTTCAAAGCTCGCAGGCCGCACATAAGCCCATGCCAGCGCGAAGCCGGCCATCACCAGTCCGATGCCCCACCGGGAGGCCGGTGCGCTGGCAACCTCCTTCTGCCCGGCCGCCTGCTTCCTGGGCTTGATAAAAGCGAGCGACCAGGCGATCCAGCAGATTCCGAGTTCCGCGAGAGCCGCGACCAGGAGCATGCGCTCGATTTTACTCGCGGTGGCGGCGGATGGACCGTTCGAAGTTGCGAGGGAGTGCGGCCGCCGGCTCACGTGGCCCTGTGCAACGCGCGCCGGGAGGCTTACAATTCTGAATTGAAATGGCCAAAACAAAGGAAAAGACATTCGAGGTGGCGTGCCCGGATTGCGGGGCGATGCTGAAGGTTGACGCGGTGACGGGGCTGGTGGTGAGCCACACCTCTGCGCCGCGCAAGCGGACGTTTGAGGACCTGGAGACGGCGGCGCAGGCCATGCGGGCCCACGATGAGCGCAAGGAGTCGCTCTTCCGGCAGAGTGTTGAGGCGGAGAAGAACAAGGAAGACCTGTTCGAAAAGAAGTTTGCCGAAGCACTGCGCAAGGCCAAGGATGCTCCCGACGAAAAGCCGCTCAGGGTCTTCGACCTGGACTGAGGGCGCCCGAAGTGAGGGCAGGCGAGCAGGGACGTGCGGCGTGGCGCGGCGCCTCGGCATTGCCGAAGGCAACACCTGTTTTTTGAAATGCATCCCACAGGCAGGCCGTTCAGCGATACTTGATTTACAGTTGCTCGGGCCCGGCGTTGCGGTACGGGACGAAAGGGAGAGAATATGGTCGTTGTACCTCTGACTCAACCGGAAAAGGAAGCAAAGACTCAGCGGCGCAGCTGCGGAGCTGAGTGCACGAACTGGGTGCGGTTTGCAGCCGGCGGAAGCCTGCTGGCAGGTGGGCTGCTGCTGCTGACGGGAAATCGGAAGGCCGGTCTGTGCACCGCGGCCTCAGGCACGGCGCTTGCGATCCTTGACCAGCAGGAGGCGGTCAAGGCCTGGTGGGACGCTCTGCCCGCCTACATCGACAATGTGCAGAATCTGCTCGGCAAGGTGGAAGAGTCCGTGAGGGAGTTTGAAAACCAGCGCGCCCGGCTGCAGAAGATTCTTAGCAAATAGGGGCTGCCACACGGGCGGCCTTTAAATCCCCAATTGTTTTCGACCGGCTTCGCTGATGCGGTGCGGAGTCCATTTGGGCTCCCACACCAGGTCGACCTCCACTTTGCTGACGTCGGGAATGCCGGCCAGGCGGTTGTTTACCTGTTCAAAGATCAGGCCGCTCGCCGGGCACTGCGGGGTGGTCAGCGTCATGGTCACCTTGACCCACTGGCGCGGCCAGGCTTTGATCGAATCCGGGTCGGGGCGGGTTGCGACCGCATAAATCAAGCCCAGATCGACGAGGTTCAGCTTCACTTCCGGGTCGTAGCAGTCGCGGAGGGCGGCAAGGATTTCGGCTTCGGTGAGCATGGCTAGTTTTTGCGCTCGACCAGGTACCGCGCTACGGCTTTGAGGTTGTCGGCGCGCTCGCCGTAGGGCTCCAGGGCGGCGAAGGCCTCTTCGATGAGCTGAGCGGCGTCCCGCTGGCTCTTCTCGATGCCGAAGACGGCGGGCCAGGTGACTTTTTCCGTGGCCTGGTCCTTGCCGGCGGTCTTGCCCAGGGCGGCCGAGTCCTCGGTCATGTCCAGCACATCGTCGGCAATCTGGAAGGCCAGGCCGGCCTTGCGGCCGAAGAGGTCGAGCCGAGCCACATCGTCCGCATTGGCGCCGGCGTAGACGCCGCCCGCCACCACGCTGACGCGAATCAGCGCGCCGGTCTTGGCGCGGTGGATGGCGTCGACCAGCTCCGCGGTGGGCCTGGAGTGCTCGTTCTCGATGTCCAGCACCTGGCCGCCGATCATGCCCTCGACGGTGCCTACGGCGTCGGCGATGAGGCCGATGATCTGGACCGTCGCGGCGGGCGGCGTGTCCAGCCCGGCCAGCACTTCAAAGGCGCGGGCTTGCAGTGCGTCGCCGGCCATGATCGCGATGGCCTCGCCGAAGACCACGTGGCAGGTGGGCTTGCCGCGGCGCAGGTCGTCGTTGTCCAGGGCCGGCAGGTCGTCGTGGATCAGCGAGTACGTGTGGAGCATCTCGATGGCCGCACCCAGCTTCTCGATGCCTTTGGGGAGCGCGCCGGCAATGGTGACGGCGGCCTGGTAGGCCAGCAGCGGGCGCAGGCGCTTGCCGCCGGCAAAGGTGGAGTGGCGCATGGCGCCGTGGATCGACGAGGGAACGGTTTCTACGCTGGGAATCAGCTCTTCCAGCGCGCGATCGGTCAGCTCCGCGGCCGCTTTCGTCAGCGATTTCACATCGACAGCCATTGCTCTCATGATAAATGAGAGCGGCTGGGCGCCTGCGCGCGACGATTGAGGTCACGGCGCTCGAGCAACCAAACAGCTGTGACAAGCAGCAGGGCGAGCACGGTCAGCCAGCGCCCGGCACGTACGTCAGCGGTGGTGGTCCAGTCGGCGGCGAGATCGACCCGGCCTTGCGGAACGGCAATGACGGTCAGGCCGTCTTCGCGCGCGGCCGCCAGTCCCGCGGGCCGGCCGTTGAGCGTGAGCCGCCAGGCCGGGTAGGTGTGCAGGCGCAGGATCAGGAATCCCGCGTGGGGCAGATTGGCGCCGATGTGGAAGTGCTCGGGGTTGTCTTGTTTGGCCGGGGGGATAGCGGTAAAGGTGGCGTCGCAGCTGTGCTGCTCGACCCACCAGTCGGGATTGGTGCCGGGTGTGTCGAGGACGCCGAGCTGGGTACGTGGATCGCTGACCAGGCAGGCGTCCGGCAGGCCGGTCGCGACCATGCCGTCGTCGGCGCCGATGGGTGCATATTCGTAGACGCCCTCGAAGCCCTGCCCGCTGCGGTAGACCTGGATCATCGGCGCGACCGCGTCCTCGTCGTCGCAGGGCTGGAAGTAGTCGATGGCGGCGACGGCCGTGGCAGCGAGAAAGACCAGTGCGCTGGCGGCGGAGACGGCGATGCGCACCCAGCGGCGGGCGCCTGCGCGCGGCCAGACCGCGGCGGCGAAAAAGACGGCCATGGGCGCTTCCAGCACCACCAGCCAGCGCCACGGGAACTGCAGAAAGCGGAGCTTCGGCAGCAGATTCCACACCGGCAGCGAGATGGGGAGCTGGAGAAACAGGACGGCGAGCGGGATGAGGGCGAGGGGAATCCACAAGCGCCGGTCTGCCGGAAGTGTCTTGCGGCGCACGGCGACGGCCAGCCCGCCCAGGGAGACCGCGACCATGACGAGAACAATGAGCGATGCGCGGGTTAGCTCCAGGTTGTGCAGATCGAGCTGCGGGTCGGCCGGGTGGCCGAAGAGGAAGCTGTTCTCAATTTTGAGCCCTGGGTCGTCGGTGGCCTGGCGAATGTCGACCCAGCGTTGCTCCCACGCGGCAGGGACGAGATAGAAGGCGGCCAGGCCGGCTCCCAGTGCAGCGGCGGTGGCGGCGCGCAGAATGGGCGCCCAGGAGCGGTGAAGAACGGCGAGGGTGAGCGCGACCGCTGCGAGCAGGTAGCTGGCCATGACGCCGAGTGGGGCGTTCGAGAGCCAGGCCCCGGCCACGACAAGAGCCAGGGGGACGGCCGACCCGTCGAATGCCCGCCCGACCAGCGGGGCAGAAGCATTGCGGTCGCGGAGGGTGAACAACAGGAGCAGCGGAATCCAAAAGGCGGCCAGCTCCCCGAATGCAGACCGCTCGTAGGCCGTGAACAGAGCGTAGCCTGAGAAGATTGCCGCGCAGCCTGCCAGGGTTGCGGGCGCGATGGCGAGTGTTCGCAGGGCGAGTGCCCGCGTGGCCAGTCCAGTCGCTGCCAGCAGAAGGAAGGTGAGGACAATGGGTACCAGTTGCCAGGAGAAAACCAGGCCCAGCGCCGCGCCGAGCATCCAGGTCAGCGGCGGGTAAAAGATGAAGCGCGGCTCGCCGGCGCCGTAGTTGGCGCTGGGCGTCCATTGCGGGTAGGCGATGCCGTGCCGCCAGCTGTTCAGGCAGTCGAACCAGGAGACCAGGTGAATGTCGAAGTCGTGCCCGCAGCTGTTGCCGCGGAAGAGCTGTGGCACGGTTGCCACGACGGCGGCGAGCAGGATGAGGGCGGGGCCGGCAAAGCGGGCTCGAAGGTTGCGGCTCGAGTTGGCTTGGGAGCTCGAAAAGGCCATAACGTGCTTCTCTATCAATATCCCACGCCGAGTGCGGCGCGGCCCCGGCGAAGAGAGTGGTGCTGCAGCAAAACCCGCGCCATCATGTCCAACGCCGGGATAGCCTCCGCTCAAACAAAGCCAGACCCATAAGCGCCACGAGTGCCAGGCCGCTCACGAAGCGCCCGGCAATCACGTCGGGCGTGGTGGTCCAGTCCACGGTCAGGCCGACGGGGCCTTGCGGCACGGGCACTGCGACCAGGCCGTCGTCCCGCGCCTGCAGGTTAGTGATGCGGCGCCCATTGACCGTAATGCGCCAGGCTGGATACCGGCGCAGCCGCAGAACCAGAAAGCCCGCACGGGTGGCGACGGTCGAGAAGCGCATGTGTTCCGCCTGGTGCACGCTCGCCGTCGCCGTGGAGATGCAACTGTGTTGCTCCGGCCGCCAGACGGGGTTGTCCAGGGGTGTGGGTTGAACGCCCTGCTCGTCGTTGAAGTTGTCGGTCAGGCAGGCGTCCGGCAGGCCGGTGGCCACGAGCGAATTATCGGCGCCGGGCGAGGCGTACTCGTCGGTTCCGATAAAGCCTTCGCCGGCGTTGATTGTGGCCAGGATATCTGCCAGGTCGCCGTCTTCACGGGGATCGCGAAAGAAATTCGTTGCCGCGTACACCGTGGACGCGAGAAAGAACAGCGCGCAGAGCGCGGCAACAGCGCCGCGCTGCAAGCGCCTGCGGGAGTTGCCCGGCCAAACTGCGGCCGCGAAGAAGATGGCCATGGGGGCTTCGACAACCAGCAGCCAGCGCCACGGGAACTGCAGGAAGCGGAGCTTGGGCATCAGATTCCAGACCGGCAGCGAAACCGGCAGCAGGAGAAACAGCACAGCCGCGGGAATCAGCCCGAGTGGAATCCACCAGGCGCGGGGCATTCGTTGGTCTGCCGCTGCCTCTGAGGGCGCCGCAATCCCCTCCCCGGCCCCGAGCTTCCCGCGCAACCCGAGGACCAACAGGCTCAACCCGGCTACGGCGATCATGGAGACGGCGACCGAGGTGATGAAGTGCAATGCCAGGTCGCGCATGTGGAGAGCCGGATCGGAGTGGTGCGGGAAGATCCAGTTGTTCTCGATCCGCAGGCCGGGATCGCCTTTGACGCCGGCGGCCTGCAGAATGTCGACCCAGCGCTGCTCCCATGCGGCGGGAATGAGATAAAGGCCAGGCAGCGTCACGCCCAAAGCGAAAGCAACTGTTGCGCGCACCACCGGGAACCAGGACCGCGCCACCAGTGCCGCGGCCAAGGCAACGGCGGCGAGCAGGTAACTGGCCATCACGCCCACCGGCGCATCCGAGAGCCAACAGCCAGCCAATACCAGCGCCAGCGGAACGGCCGACCCATTCAGCGCGCGCCGCCAGATGGGAGCAGAGGGGCTCCGGTCGCGCATGGCAAAGAGCAGCAGCAGCGGAATCCAGAAGCCGCCGGCCAACTCGCCAAAGGCGGTGCGGTCGTAGACGGTGAACAGGGTGTAGAAGGAGCAGAGAGCGGCGCAGGCGGCCAACGTTGCGGGGCCGTCGGGCAGCAATTGTCGAGCAAGAGCGCGGTTGGCCATGCCGGTCGAGGCCAGCATGAGAAAGGTCATGGCCACGGGGACCAGCGACCAGGGAAGCACCAGGCCGACTCCCGCGCCAAGCATCCAGGTCAGCGGCGGATAGAAGACAAATCGCGGCTCGCCGGCGCCGAAGTTCGGGCTGGGAGCCCAGTGCGGGTAGGGAATCCCCTCGAGCCAGCTGTGCTGGGCATCGAGCCACGAGATTAGATGGAACTCGAAGTCGTCCGCGCCAACCGGCCCGTGCAGCCAGATGGGCGCGGAGGCGATGGCTGCGGCCAGCAGGATGATGGCCGGCCCAACCAGCCGCTTCCAGCGGGCCCTTTCCTCCGGTCGCCCCAGCGCGGCAGCAGAGTCCTGAGAAACGCGCACCGGATGGATTGTGGTGGATCGTCTCATCTTTTCGGATGTTCTTTCAGCGGCCGCAACAGCCGGTTCCGCCTCATCGGGAAGTCGCAATCCTGGGTCGGCGGGATTCCCCCCATCATACCCGAGGCGTGGGTTGCTTTCGCTCCAAAAGGCCCAGGCCCAGCAGCAGCACCAGTGCCAACCCGCTCACCGAGCGGCCTGCAACCACGTCGGGTGTTGTGCTCCAGTCCACGGCCACCTCGACCGGCCCCTGCGGGACGGGAACGGCAATCAGCCCGTCGTCGCGCGTGGCGAGTGGGGCGGAGGGCTGGCCATTGACCGTAATCCGCCAGGCCGGGTAGCTGACCAGACGCAGAATCAGATAGCCGGAACGATGAGTCACCACGGCAAGCCGCATGTGCTCCGGCTGGCGGAGCTGCGTGGTCGCAGTCGCCTCGCAGCTGCCCTGTTCCGGCCTCCAGGCGGGAATCGATTCGTCCGGCCCGGCGACCCCCAGGGTGGTGTCGGAGTCGGCGGTGAGGCAGGCGTCCGGCAGCCCGATCGCAATCTTCCAGTGATCGGAGTCGGGAGGCTCGTATTCGTCGGTTCCCTCCAGCCCCCCGCCGGCGCTGTACATCTCCAGCAGATCGGCCACGGTGTCTCCTTCCTTGCAAACCCGCAGGAAGGTCCTTGCGGCGAAGAACGTGGTGGTGAGAAAGGCGAGGGCGCAGAGCGCGGCGACGGCTCCTCGCAGCCAGCGCCGGGTCGTCCTGGAGGGCCAAACAGCCGCGGCAAAGAAGATGGCCATGGGCGCCTCCACGACCAGCACCCAGCGCCACGGGTATTGCAGGAAGCGCAGCCGGGGAAGCAGGTTCCAGAGCGGCAGCGAAACGGGGAACTGGAGAAACAGCACCACTGCGGGAATGAGCGCTAGTGGAATCCACCAGTGCCAGTCCAGGGTCGTTGCACGCAGCGCCGGCGCGGAGCCTGCGGAAGCGCTTCGGGCCGAAAACCTGATGCGCGCCCAAACGGCCAGCAATCCCGCCACGGCCACGCCGATCATGCAGACGGCCAGCATGGAGGCGCGGTGCAGGAAGTTCCCGAACGGCGCAAGCAAGGGGTCGGTGTGCCGCGCGAAGAGCCAGTTGTTTTCAATGCTGAATACGGGATAGTCGATGGCGGCGCGCAGATCCACCCAGCCCTGCTCCCAGGCGGCGGGAATGAGGTAGAGGGCGGCCAGCGCGATTCCCAGCACGGCGGCTATCGCGGCGCGCAGCATGTGCGCCCACGAGCGGGTCAGCACCGAGGCGGCCACCGCAATCGCCGCCAGAAGATAGCTGGCCATCACGCCACCCGGGCCGTTCGAGAGCCAGCAGCCGGCCACAACCAGGACGAGTGGCAGCGTGGAGCCGTCGAGCGTGCGACGCCAGAGCGGCGCCGACGCGTTGCGGTCGCGCAAGGCGAAGAGCAGCAGCAGTGGAATCCAGAAGCCGCCGGTCAGCTCGGCAAAGGCGGTGCGTTCGTAGGCGGTGAAGAGCGCAAAGCCGGAGAAGAGCGCGGCGCACCCGGCCAGGGTCGCGGGCGCGTCGGGCAGAGCCTCAAGGGCCAGTGCGCGGACGGCCAGTCCGGTCGCGGCCAGGAACAGAAGGACGAGGGCGACGGGGACAAGGGGCCAGGGCAGCACAAAGCCGAGCGCCCCGCCCAACATCCAGGTCAGCGGCGGGTAGAACATGAAGCGGGGCTCTCCTGCGCCGTAGTTGGCGCTCGGCATCCAGTGCGGGTAGGGGATGCCGTGCAGCCAGTTCTGCTGCACGTCGAACCAGGAGACGACGTGGAACTCGAAGTCGTCTCCGCAGTAGGAGCCGTGGAGCAGGATGGGAGCCGTGGCCAGTGCCGCAGCCAGCAGGATGAGAGCCGGGCCGAGAAGTCGCCGCGCGCGGTTGTGGCCAAGCGGCTTCATGGCAGCAGGCGAAGCGTGTGGTGCGTCTGCGCGGCAACGGCCTGCGGTGTGAAGGGCAGCGCGAAGGTGGTCCCGTTGTAGTAGTCGTTCCACTGGTCGCGGTAGTAGGGGCTCAAGGGGTCGCCGCTCTCGCCCAGGGCAATATTTTCAGTAGACCCGTCGATGTTGCTCCAGTCCATCGTGAAGCGCTGCGAGGGACCGAAGTCGCGGCCCACCTGCTTAACGGTGGTAGTGTCGCCGCTGAGCGGCTGCGGGCCGGTCCCGGCGACGCGGCCCACCAAGGGCAGGAACCCGGCCAGCGGGTGCTCGATGTCGACCACGTGCCAGATTCCGTAGCGCCAGAACGTCACGTCGCCCGGAGCCTTGCCGTCTTCCATGCCCTTGCGCACGGCCTCGGTCAGCAGCGCGTCCCAGTTCTTGAAGGCCGGCGGCAGCCAGTCGGCGCTGCCGTGCATGATGATCTCTTCCTCGGCAAAGTTGGATTCGGACCAACGATAGTCTTCGGCGTCCTTGCCGAGTTTGGGTTCGAGGATCAGCGGCCAGAAGGCGTAGCGTGCGCGGGTGACGATGGAGGCGGCGGCCGAGTCGGTGGTCAGGCGGCCATCCCAGGAGCGCATCAGGTCGGCAGCCTTTCGGAGACGGGGATCGGCAGCGGCCGCGGCGGCGGTGTGGTCGATGGCGTAGGCGAGACGGTGACCGATCTCCTGATCGACTTCGCTGTAGATATCGGTCTGGACGGCAAGCATGTCCTGGGGCGTGAGTTTGTCGCGGCCTTGCAGAGTCTTGTAGATGCGTTCGGCGCGGTAGGGATCGACCCACTCGAGCGAGAGTAGATAAGGCGACTTATCTGTCGTGACGCGGGAGTTGGCCGTGGCCAGAAAGCCCGAGGGAGGATCAACTGAGTTGGGCATCGAGTCAAAGGAGATATAGCCTTGCCACTCGAACTTTGAGTCTGCGGATGCGATATCCTGGATGGGAAGGCCTCGCAAACCCGTAGCCCGTAGCGGAACGCGCCCGACAGCATGGTAAGCCGTGTGCCCCTGGTCGTCGGAGTAGACCACATTCTGCGTGGGCCAGCACCATTTCTCCAGCGCAGCTGAAAACTCCGTCCAGTTCGACGCTGTGTTCATTTCGTAAAGCGGCAGCGCGTTGAGCTTGGGGTCATAGAGGGTCCACTTCAGCGCGATGGGCCGGGTTTCTTTTGTGAAGATCGGATTCAGCAGGGGCCCATGGTCGGTGAAGTGGACGTCCAGCAAAACGTCCTTGCCGCCGCGCACGTGGATGACTTCGTGGTCGACGCCAAGCGGCTTCCAGCTCTCGTCGCCGGCCTGGTAGTTGTTGCCCTGGAGCTTCTCGATGTAGAGGTCCTGCACATCGGCATAGAGGGCGGTAAATCCCCACGCCACGTGCTCGTTGTGTCCCGCAATCACAAACGGCACACCCGGCAGCGTGACGCCGGCGGCGTGGTAGCCCGGCGCGCTCAGGTCGGCCATGAACCAGATGTTGGGCTCGGTGAGCGGCAGGTGCATGTCGTTCGAGAGCAGTGGCTTGCCGCTGACGGTGTGGGCTCCGGAGACAACCCAGTTGTTGGAGCCGGGGGTGCAGTTGGCGCAGGCGGGTAGGCCGAGTGTGGCGCGCAGGGTGCCGAGGTCCTCGCCGCCCGGGCCAAGGCTGGCCTGCGACCGGTCGTCGTCATCCTCTTCGGAGTCCGTCTTCGCCGGCGGCTCGGGATGCGGCTGGCTCAGGTCCACCACCGCGCCTGTGGGCGGATGGTCCCGCCACGAGCCGACCGGATAAAGATCGGCCTCGAGCTTTGGATTATGCAGATCGGCGGCGATGCGCTCGCGGGCCAGTTTCACGTCCCAATGCGTGTCCAGCATCTGCACCATCATCATCCCGATCGACAGCGAGTCAATCCCGCTCCAGGGCTGCGGGCTGTAGTGGAGCAGACGGAACTCGGCTGGCAGCGAATCGCGGTGCTGGTCGATGAAGAGATTCACCCCGCGCGCGTAGTCGTCGAGCCGGGCCCGGTCGGTCGCGGACAGGTTGGCGTAGATGCGCCGCGCGGTCACGCGAAACTGCAGCACCCGCTGGGCTCTGTCGTGCTTGACGAGCGAGGCGCCGAGCACCTCGGCCAGTTCGCCGTTGGCGTTGCGGCGCGAGGCGTCCATCTGCCACAGCCGGTCCTGCGCAGTTACGTAGCCCTGCGCCACGAAGAGATCGTCCTGCGTCGCCGCCTCGATGTGCGGTACGCCATGCGCGTCGCGGCGCACGGTGACCGGCGAGGAGAGTCCAGCCACATGCAGGTCGCCGTCCAGCGCCGGCAGCGCGGCCTTCTCTGCCGCGCGCAGCCACAGCACGCCCGCCGCAACGGCCACTACGGCAAGGCCGAGCAGGCCGGCGAAGGACCAGAGCACAATCCGCACCCAGCGGCGTTTGCGGCCGCGCGGCGAACCAAGAATGCTGGCGTAGGAAGGATTCATCAAGTCGGGGTTGAATAACTGTCCTCTTCAGGATAACGCTGCGGCAACGCCGATGCGACGAATCGTCTCTTGAGGGGGTCGGACGAATGTCTATTGAGAGACAGCGGCCGTCCTGGGCGGGGTGGGCGCTTGTTCTTCGGCCGGCGCTGAGGCACTGGGCTTGTGCTCCAACGGCGGCCGGCGATAAACCAGCCTTCCTGGAATCAGAAACGCGGCCGGCAGCGACACAGCACACCCCGCCAGCGCGCCAATCCCGGCCCCGCCCAGGCCGACCAGGAAGCGCGGGGTTCCATTGTCGCCGCTTGGCGGGGCTGCCACGCCCCAGATGAATCCCGCCGCGGCAAATGTGCCGATCAGGATGCGCATGTTTCTCCGCTTGTCTTCCATGCGGACGCTCTCGACTTCCGCGCGGCTGAAGCGATACTCCCTGCCGCTGAAGAGCGATTCGCAGAAGAGATCATCGTCTGTCGCGCCGGCAAAGCGGCACGGGACGGCGTGCGATCGGCCATGCGCTACGTCGATCTCCTCTCCATTGGCGAGATCCTGCACGCGGCTCCAGCCGCTGGAGTCGGCCCTGGCAGGCTCGGGGTTGTCGGGCAGTGCCTGCGCCCCCGCGGCAGCGGGCAACAATGCGAACAACAGCACAATGATGGATGAGCAGAATTTGTTTTTCATAGGTTGGCGATGCGGCGGATGTGCGGACCGGGGTTGGATCAAAACGCCAGGAATCCAACCACGAGAGCAACCGCCAGTGCGATCATGAAGATCTTCCAGAAGTGCACCGCTTGCCTCCTCTCCATGTGTCGATGGTGGCAATATTAGGCAGGCGGGGGGCGCCCTTTGGGCAGGGATGGGACAGTTTCGCGGGTGTAACAAGGGCACGCGCAGCCGCGGCTGCTAGGCGCGCGGCCCGTCCGTGTCGCCGGCAAGAGTGGCTTCCATCTCGCACAGATGCGCCACCGATGCCGCGTCCAGCAGCGTGAAGCGCATGGGGAATGCGCCGGCAGGGAGCTCGAGGGCGGTCAGCGAATCGCAGACTACGCCCGCGGTTGCTTCGAGGCCCCGCTTCCAACCGGGGCGTGTGGCGTCGCGCACCAGCAGGCTCTCCGGCTCGAGCCCTGCGGCAACCAGCATGGTGCGCCCGATGCGCTGGAACTCCGACCATCGCGACGCAATGCCGATCAGATCCTTGCCGTGTTCAGGCAGGTAGCGCTTCAGATAGGCCAGCAGCTCGGCGGAGACGGGGTGGACCTGGAGGGTGGTGAGTTCCGCGCCGGCGGGCAGCAGCTTGCGGACATTGGCGGCCTTGCTGGGCAGCACCACGGGCAACGATCCGTCGAGCACGGCCGGGGTGGCGCACTCCTCCGGCGCGCAGCCCGCGATGGGCAGCGTCAGGGCCTGCTGCATCTCGTGGATGACGATGCGGCGGAGCTCGGGGTCGGGTTCGATCACCAGCCATCGCGATGGAGGCTCGATGGACAGCCAGCGGCGCATGCGGCTGCGGAGGAGTGTCTCCGATGCGCCCTGCTTGCGCGCTTTGGCCACCAGGTCGCCGATCAGCCGGTCCACAACGAACTCGGCGGCGATCTGCGGCGACAGCGGCCCAGCGGGCTGGCTGGCCCTCACATACACGCCGCTGCCGTGGCGGAATTCAAGCCAGCCCTGGCGCTCCAGTTCGCGGTAGGCGGCGCTGGCCGTGTTGGCGTGGATGGTGAAGCGGCGGGCCAGGTCGCGGGTGCTGGGCAGGCGCCCGCCCGGCAGCAGCTCCTTGCACAGGATAGCGAGGATCACCTGGGTGACCAACTGCTCGCGCAGTGAAACCTCCCCGGTACGATTGAGCCAGAGCCGCATGCGGTCAGCCGGCGGCCGGCTCTGTGGCCGGGGTAGTGAGCATCGCGGGCTTTCTGCGGCCGTAGATGGCCACCAGCGCCACCAGCAGCAGGACGATGATGCCGAGGACCAGGACGCTGCCCTCGGGGCCGTCGGCGCCGCCGCTCCAGAATGCCGAGCCGGCAGGGGTGACGGTGAGGTAATGGCCGGTGGCCACGTTGCCGCTGTCGGCGGCGCCGTAGAAGTAGGTTTCAGCCCAGTCCCAGCCGGCGTGGCAGCCGATGGCCCACCACGCGGAGCCGGTGACGCGGATGCTGACCACGAAGACAAAGCCGATGGCGGCGGCGGCAAAGATGCCGATCCAGTTTTCTCCATTGTTGCCCGTGTGGATGTAACCGAAGAGCGTGGAAGTGACCCAGGCCGCCTGCCAGAAGCCGGAGCTTTCCGCCTTGTTCACGTGCAGAAGCAGGCAGGGGAAGAGGCCGAGCAGGGCAAGGATGTAGACGCCCCAGATGCCGTTGCCCTTGCCGGTGAGGATGAGGAGGAGGCAGACTGCGCCGACCATGACGAGCGCCGACCAGAAGTTGAGGCCGCGCGTGAGGGTGAATTGCAGGTAGCAGCGGAAGGTGCCCTCCTCGAAGCAGCCGACCAGCAGGAAGGCGGCGCCCCACAGCCCGGCGAACTTGAAGATCTGCGCGCCGGAGAGCGCGGCGGGGCCGAAGGTGAGCCAGTGGCCCCAGGCCAGTGCGCCGATGAGGGCGGAGAGAGCGAAGAATCCCGCAACCAGGCCCTGAACAAAATGGCTTGCGCGGTGCGGTCCCATCAGGTTGAAGGCCAGGAGATTGCCGCGGCGGCGCTCGATCAGGGCGACGATGGCGGCCGCGCCCACGATGCCCAGCACGATGACCAGCTCGTTGAAGAGCGCCGTCGTGGCGGTGAACTTGGGGGCTGCCTTTGGGTTAATCAGGTGGAGGTTGACAAAGACAAACCCTGCGATAGCGCTGCAGAGGGCAGTGAGAATGGCAAACAGCAGCACCGACCAGCCTGCGCGCAGCCCCTGCGAACCCATCAAAATCCACAGCAGGATGCGCGTCTCGACTGGTTGCTGTGGGGCGGAGGGCGCCGGCTCCGGCGCGAGAGAAGTCTCCGGGGCGGCGTGGGTGAGCGGCGCATCCGGCAGTGCCGGCTGAATCTCGGGGACCTCGGGGGCCTCTGGGTTCATGGGATCCATGGAGCCTCTTTCAAAAGAACGCAGTTTTCCTTTGCGCCGATTTTACAGGTGGTAAGCGGAAGTACGGGAAAAACTTATGGGGAGTTCCGGGGCCCGGCTGGGCCAGAGGGAGGGTGGGATCGCGCGTAACCCATGGCAGCCTCGTCCTTACTCGTCGCGCAGCGCCGCCATGGGGTCGATGCGGGCGGCGCGGCGTGCGGGAAGCCAACTGGCCAGCAGGGCCACGGCGGTTACGATCGCGGTGATGGCGGAGAAGACGACGGGATCGTTGGGGCTGACGTGGTAGAGCAGGTTGGCGACCCCATGCGCCAGGGCGAAGGCCAGGACCAGGCCGGTGCAGACACCAACGCCGGTGAGCCATCCGGCGCGGCGCAGAATCATGCGCAGCACGTCTTCGCGCTGCGCGCCCATGGCCAGCCGGACGCCGATCTCGCGCGTCCGTTCGCCCACCAGGTTGGCCATCACGCCGAAGATGCCGATGGCTGACAGCAGCAGCGCCACCAGCGCGTCAAAGCCCAGCATGGCCGCGACATAGAACATGCCGGTGAGCTCTTCGTGGGTGTAATGCGCGTAGGTCTGCACCATGTTGAGCGGCAGTGCGGGGTCAAGAGCGGCCAGCGCCTTGCGGGCTGCCGGCGCGATGGCCATTGGATCGCCGCTGGTAGCGATGGCGTAGGTGATGGCGTCCGGCGGCAACTGCGCGGCGTCCATGTAGACCGCGGCCGGGCGCGACCTGTCCCACAAGGAGTAGATCGTCTCATCGACGACACCGACGATGGTCATCCAGGGAGTCTGATCGGCGCCCGCGGCACCCATGCGGATGTGCTTGCCCAGCGGGTTCTCGCCGGGGAAGTAGCGCGATGCGAAAGCGCGGCTCACGACGGCGACGGGCTGCGAGCGGAGATCGTCGCCGGAGCTGAACAGGCGTCCGAAGATGAGCGGAATGTGGAAAGCGGCAAAGTAGCCGGCGCTGACCGGCAACCGCATCGCGGTCCGGGATTGGCCGGGGGCGAGGGGGCGATTCTCGATCTGGGCATCGTCGACCCAGGCGTCGTCGCTGTAAGGCAGCGCGTTGGTCACTTCCGCGGATTCAACGCTGGGCAGCACGCGCAGCCGATCGAGGCTCTGGCTGTACCAGGCGGCCTGTTTCTGCGGGTTGTCGTAACGGGCGGCGGGCAGGTGGACGTTGAAGGTGAGCGTGCGGGTGGGGTTGTAGGGGTCGGTCTGGTGCAGCATGCCCAGCATGCCTTTGCACATCAGGGTCGCGCCCACCACCAGCGCCACGGCCAGCGAGATTTGCGCGACGGCGAGCGTGTTGCGGAGTTTGCGGTTGCGGCCCGAGCCCACAACGGCCCGCGAACCGGACTTGAGCTGATCGACAAGGTTGATGCGCAGGGCTTCGAGAGCCGGTGCAAAACCGGAGACGACGCCGGCCAGAATAGCGAGCAACAAGGAGAAGGCCAGCGCGCGGCCGTTGAGCGAGATATTCGACCACCCGGCCATGAAGCGGGCCACGCGCTCGGGCATGGTGATTTCGCTGATGTGCATGTCGGCGGCAGCGAAAAGCAGGCCGCCCGCGCCACCCAACAGCCCGAGGGGGATGTTTTCGGTGAGCAACTGGCCCAGCAGGCGCCCGCGGCCCGCGCCCAGGGCCGTGCGCATGGCGATCTCAGGGCGCCGCGCGATGCCGCGCGCAAACTGCAGGTTGGCTATATTGGCGCAGACCACCAGCAGGACAAACAGCGTGGCGCCCTGCACCAGGTTAAAGTAAAGCGGCGTGTACTCGCCGTTGGCGTCGGCCAGCAGGGTCTCAACCCTCGCTCGCCAACCCAGGTTGGTGCCCGGATAGGCCTGCGACAGATGTTCGGCGATGACATTCAGATCGGCCTGCGCCTGGCCGGGCGTCACTCCCTTGCGCAGCCGGCCCACCACGAGATAGCCGTGCGCGGCGCGGTTGGAGAGCTGTTCGCCGGTGGGTGCGAAGGGCATGAAGATGTCTGTCCGCGATGGATATTGCATAGCCTTGGGCATCACGCCGATTACGGTGTATGCGTGCTGGTCAAGCTCGATGTTGTGGCCAAGGATTGAAGCATCGGCGCCGAAGTGCGATTTCCAAAAGGCGTAACTAAGCACGGCCACGCGGTCGCGGCCGGGTTGCGTTTCATTCTGGTCAAACACGCGTCCCAGGAACGCGTTGGTGCGCAACACGCTGAAGAAGGCGGGCGATGTATAGTTCGCCCACACCTGCGCGGCATCGCCGGCTCCGGTCAAACTCATGTGGGCGTCGTAGCGCACGGCCAGTTCTTCAAAAGAGCGGCTCTGGCGCTGCCAGTCTACAAGGTTTGCCAGCGCAACCTGCTGGTCATCGCCATGGTTCTTCTGCTCGTAGACGACAACTACGTGATTCAGGTCGGGCACCGCCAGCGGCCGCAGCACCACCGCGTCCATGATGCTGAACGAAGCGGTGTTGACGCCGATGCCGATGGCCAGCGTCAACACCGCAGTGATGGTGAAGCCGGGCGACTTACCCAACTGGCGGAAGGCGAATTTGAGGTCCTGAAACAGGTTCTGGAGCTGAGTTTGCACGGAAGCCTCCGGACGGGTGGCGCAAGAGCGGTGCGGATTCAAGAAGGATAGTGCAATTCTCTGGCCAGAACGCAGCGCTCGGCAAGCGGTTGATTCCAGAAGGCATAGATGAAAAGGACGCGACAAGGCCTGCGGCCCCGTCTGTCCAGAATTGAAAAGCTTCGTTCGCAAATGGACAGTTGGAGACGTGGGAGGCCGGTGGAAAAGGTGGTCCGCCTTGACATGAGAGGCCAAGCGCTTGATGCTTAACAGTTCAAGTTATTCAATTTTTTAGGCGTTCAGGAGAGTGTTGGTTTTGCGGGTTCGCGTCTTCTACCACGACAAATGTTTTGACGGAGCCTGCTCAGCCTCGCTGTTCATGCGGTTCCACCGGGAGTGCGTCGCCAAAGGCGCCAGCTACGAGTTTCATGGGCTGGTGCACCGGGCCGGGGCGCTGTTTGACGAGCGTGAGTTCACGGGCGACGAGAACGCCATTGTGGACTTCAAGTACTCGTCCTCGCCAAAGATCACCTGGTGGTTCGATCACCACCTGTCGGCCTTCCTCACCCCCCAGGACCAGGAGAACTTCCAGGCCTGCAAGCAGGACCCCGACTGCGCTGGACGCAAGTTCTTCGACCCCAATTACACCTCGTGCACCAGCTTTCTGGCGCACATCGCCAGCACGCAATTCGGGTTTGACACGGCGCCGGTGGCGGAACTGGTTCACTGGGCCGACATTGTGGACGGAGCGCAGTACGAGAGCCCCGAGTCGGCGGTGGAGATGGCGGCTCCGGCCATGAAGCTGACCTTGATCATCGAGTCGACGCAGGACCCCGCCTTCATCCCGCGGCTGATTCCTCTGCTTACCGAGATGCCGCTGGCCGAGGTGCTGAGCCTGCCGTTTGTGGCGGAACTGCTGCCGCCGCTACTGGAGCGGCACAAAGAGGCGGTGGAGTTGATCCGCAGCCGCGCGGAAGAGCGCGACGGGACCATCTTCTTCGACATTACCGACCATCTGCTCGAAGGGTTCAACAAGTTCATCCCCTACTACCTTTATCCGCATGCGACCTATTCGATCGGGCTGTCGAAGTCCAGCTTCCGCACCAAGGTGGCCGTGGGCTCGAACCCGTGGACCAAGGCCGACCACGCCCGGATGGTGAACCTTGCCGCGGTGTGCGAGCGCTATGGCGGCGGAGGCCATGCCCGCGTGGGCGCCATCAGCTTTCCCCCCGACCAGGCAGACAAAGCGCGCTTGGCGGCGGCCGAGATTGTCGCCGAGTTGCGGGCGAAAAACCCGCTGCCGTAGGGCCTGTCCGACGAATAGGCTGCTTGAAACATGACAGGGCTGATGCACCCGGCATTCCGCATATAACAGCTGCTTACCGCGCCAGCATATCCGCCGCCTTCAGGAACCACGGGTCGAGCGGTTTCTTGCCCACCACGACCTCCTCCAGCGGGGTGGTCGTCAACTCGCCTTTGCAGATGCCTACAAGTACGCCCTTGTTGCCGGCGATGATCTGTTCGGCAGCTTCTGAGCCCAGCCTGGTTCCCAGCAGCCGGTCCGCGCAGGTGGGGACGGCACCGCGCTGCACATAGCCCAGCACCGTGGAGCGGAATTCAAAGCCCTGCAGCAGGCCATGATCCTTGAAGTACCGGCAAAGACCCTCGGCATTGTATTTGGAACCCTCCGCCACGACGACGATGGCATGCGGCTTGCCGCGCTCATAGCCGTCCTGGATGCGCTCGGCCAACTGTTCGGGGACCACGTCGATCTCAGGCAGCACGATGGCCTCGGCTCCGCCGGCGATTCCCGCCATCAGGGCCAAGTAGCCGCATTTGCGGCCCATGACTTCAACCAGCAGGGCGCGCCGGTGCGACGAGGCGGTCACCTTCAGATTGTCGATGGCGTTCAGCGCCACGTTGAGGGCCGTGTCGACGCCGATGGTGACGTCCGATCCATACAAATCGTTGTCGATCGTCGAGGCCACGCCGACCACGGCAAACCCCATCTTGCGCAGTTCGTTGGCGCCGGTCTGCGAGCCGTTTCCGCCAATCACGACCAGGCCGTCGATGCCTGCTCCCTTGAGTCTGCGAATGGCCAGCTCGACGCCCTCTTCAGTCTGGAACTCCGGGCATCGCGCCGAGCCCAGTACCGTGCCGCCGCGCTGGATGATGCTGCCCACGTCGCGCGGGCCGAGCCGCTTGAAGTTGCCCTCGATGAGCCCCGAGTACCCCTGATACACGCCAAATGTGTTGATTCCACGGGCTTGCCCAGTTCTCACCACGGCTCGGATCGCGGCGTTCATCCCGGGCGCGTCACCACCACTGGTCAGGACTGCGAGATTCTTCATGGGAATCCTCCTTTTGGGAGATCCATTTCAGGCTCTCAGCATCGTGGAGCTTGCAGCGGTGACCGAAATCACAATCTCCGTGAAAAGACGGCGAGGCACACCAGCTATGCGGAAAGGTTCCCAAAAGGGCTGCGCCGTTACACCTTGACGTGCATGCTGGGCCAGTCGGCGCGGCGGCGCTGCTTGAAGGCCAGGACGCCCTCTTTGAAATCTTCGGTGGAGCGCTGCGAGGCGTTGACCTTGATGGCGTCTTCGATCTCCTCGTCGAGGCGGCGTTTGGCGTGCTTGGAGAGCAGCCACTTCACGGCCTGCATGGCCTGCGGGCTGTTCAGCAGCAGGGTCTGGGCTAGGGCGCGGGCGGCGGGGAGCAGGTCGTTCTGCTCGACAATCTGGGTGACCAGTCCCATTTGCAGGGCTTCGTGGGCTTTGAGGATCTTGCCGGAGAGAAGCAGCTCGCGGGTTCGCAGCTCGCCTACCTGGCGGATGAGGAACGAGGCGACGATGGCGGGGACGAAGCCGACGCGGACCTCAGTGTAGCCGAACTTGGCTTCAGGGACGGACAGGGTGAAGTCGGGGATGGTGGCCAGGGCCATGCCGCCGGCGATGGCCGGGCCGTTGACGGCCGAGATGGTGGGCTTGGGGAAGTCGTAGAGTGTGCGCAGGACCAGGGCCATGTTCTCCGAATCGCGGCGGTGCTCCTCGGGAGTGCTGGCGGTCATGGTTTCCAGGTGCTCCATGTCCAGGCCGGAGCAGAAGGCGGGGCCGGCGCCAGTCAGTATCACGACGCCGCAGTCGCAGGTCTCGGCTTCGCGCAGGGCCTGGGTGAGCTCCTCAATCAGCAGCGGGCAGAGCGCGTTGCGCTTGTCCGGGCGGTTCATGGTGATGGTCTTTACGCCATTCTCGGATTCGGTGACGATGTGATGAAAGCGGCTCATGAGGACCTCCTGCGGCGGGAACACGGGTTCAGTGCAGCCGTGGAAAGCCTATCGTAGCGCAGTTTTCTCCTGAATTGCAGGTGATAAAGGTCACCTGCTTTGCAGGAGGACGGCTTGTTTTCCTGTCAAATCCATGGGACAACAGGCTAAACAGGCTGCGGAAAAACTCACCGGGAGGGGCAAGAAGTGTCAGGGCACGACTTTAGTCGTGCCGTAAGTGCAATCAAATCAGCGTGGGCTTTAGCCCCTGCGGTATGCTTCTCGGGCTTTTCACCTGAAAACATGCCTTTTCCCGCAACCTCTAAAGCCCCAATTCCGCCG
>Ga0209517_10003324_pt1 | contig 21924 bp, 21 predicted proteins | sample PeaSoiMetSII2010_FD_187695 | JGI IMG/M metagenome (GOLD analysis project Ga0209517, IMG submission 187695) | Peat soil microbial communities from Weissenstadt, Germany - SII-2010 (SPAdes) (version 2) | ecosystem: Environmental > Terrestrial > Soil > Wetlands > Peat | place: Germany...
GGTGTCGGGCAAGATACAGTGCAGGTACCTGGGCGCGGGAGTCGAGGCCTACGACGACTCGGGGAACCCGGTCGTCGACCGGATGGGGGAGCTCGTGATAACCCGGCCGATGCCCTCGATGCCGCTCTACCTCTGGGGCGACAAGGACGGCTCGATGTACGCGGAGAGCTACTTCTCGACGTTCCCGGGGGTATGGCGGCACGGCGACTGGGTCAGGATCGACCAGGACGGCTCCTGCGTGATCTACGGGCGCTCTGACGCGACCATCAAGAGGCGGGGCGTGAGGGCAGGGACGAGCGAGATTTACGGCGTGGTCGAGTCTATGCCAGAGGTGGCAGACGCGCTCGTGGTAGACCTCGAGTACCCGGGCGGGAGGAGCTTCATGCCGCTCTTCGTAGTCCTCAAGAGGGGGCGGGTGCTCGACGACGGGTTGCGCGAGAAGATTAGGCGGAAGGTCGGCGCCGACCTCTCGCCGAGGTTCGTCCCGGACGAGGTGGTCCAGATCGAGGAGGTCCCTCGGACCCTGAACGGCAAGAAGGTTGAGGTCCCGGTGAAGAGGATCCTGATGGGGGCAGACCCGGCGGCGGTGGTGAGCCCGAGCACGCTCAAGAACCCCGAGGCGATAAGGTCATTCGTCGAGTATCGCGCCGAGAAGGAGGCGTCCAGATGAGCAGCAGGGTCGCACGCTACCCGGGCACCGAGATAACCGCCGACGAGGCGCGAGCGGGGAGATACCTTCTCACCCGGTACGAGACGGAGCTGAAGTACTCGTGGAGCTCGGGGAAGGCGATATCGAGGTTTCTAGGCGGGCTTAGAGACGGAGAGCTCTGGGGGAGAAAGTGCGATGGGTGCGGCAGGACGATGGTCCCGCCCCGGATGTATTGTGAGCTGTGCTTCCGCCCGACGGACATGTGGGTGAGGCTGCAGGACACCGGGAAGGTCGTCACATATTCCGTGAGCTACGTGAACGCCGACGCGAGCAGGAGGGATGGGGAGCAGCCCATCATCGTCGCGGTCATCGAGATAGAGGGTGCGTCCCCCATGATGGGGATGCTCCACGTTCTCGGCGAGGTGTCTCAAGGCGAGCTCGCTGTCGGGATGAAGGTGAAGGCGGTCTGGAAGCCGAGGGGCGAGAGACGAGGAGCGATAACCGACATAATCTACTTCAGGCCCGTCACGGGAGGGCCCCAGGTTTGAGCGCCGTCGTCGAAGCGGGAACGGGAAGGATAATCGCGTGGAAGGACGGCATCCCCCTCCACTATGAGTACACGGCTGGGACCGCTGGAGAGGCTTTCCTCCGAGCGCTCACAGAGGGGAGGATAGTCGCGAGCAAGTGCGGGACCTGCGGGGAGGTGAGGCTCCCTCCGAGGACGTACTGCCTCCAGTGCTATGGGCGGACGAGGGTCGACATCGAGCTGCTCCACTCCGGTCGCATCGCGGCGCTCTCGACCGCGCACTTCGGCTCGGGAGGAGCGAAGGTCGCGGTGAGGTCGCGGAGGACGTTCGGGTTCGTCACGTTCGAAGGGACGAGCGGCGGGCTGGTGCACAGGATCATTCACGAGGGGAGGAGCGACCCCAAGGTCGGCGACCCCGTGAGGCCGCTTTTTGCGCCGGCGGAGGCGCGCAAGGGCTCCATCCTCGACCTCGAGGGGTTCCGGACGAGCGCCCGAGGATCGGGCGGAAACCGTTAAAGGGCTGGCTGGTTTGTCCAGCCAGTGCTTCCCAGATGAAGACAAAGGACCTCGCGCTCGTCGCGGCCTTCACTGCGCTGGCGGTCGCCTCGGACTTTGCGCTCGCCGACGTCCCTAACGTAAAGCTCGTCGACCCAATAGTCTTCTCGGTGGCCTTCGTCTTCGGGCTCGAGATGGGTGTCTATGTGGGGGTGCTCTCGGAGCTAATCTGGGGGACCCTCAGCCCCTACGGCTTCGGCGGGTACATCATCCCCTTCCTCGTGGGCGGAGAGGTCCTCTACGCGCTCGCGGGGTGGGCGGCCGCGAGGCTCTGGGCTGGGGGCTCGCGGTTGTCGGCGCGCAACCTCTACTTCGGCGCGGCGCTCGCCCTCTGCGCGTTCCTCTGGGACCTCGAGACCCAAGCTGGGACTGCCCTCCTCTCCTTCTGGCCTTCCTTGACCATGCAGAAGCTCCTCGCGACCGAGGTCTTGGGGACCCCTTTCATGATCTCGCACGAGGTCAGCGACCTCTTTACGGGCGCGGTCCTGGCGCCGATCATCATATTCTACGCCTCCAGGCTCTCGAGGCCGCGCGCCCTGGCCGGCGAGACGTAGCGGTCGGGAATCGACCGCTCTCCGGCGCAGACAGTCCGCCCTTTCGCAGTTTCATTTTAATTATAAAGGAAGTCTCGCAATGGTCAAGCAGTGCAGAATCCAGTCATCGTGTCGGCGTGCAGGACCCCGATCGGTAAGTTCGGGAAGAGCCTAGTCGGCGTGCGCGCCTCTCGTCTAGGAGCCGCCGTCGTCCGCGACGCGGTCGCGCGCGCGGGCATCAAGCCGAAGGACGTTGGCGAGGTCATAATCGGGAACGTGATCTCGGCGGGGCTCGGGCAGAACGTGGCGAGGCAGGCGGCCATCTACGCGGGCGTGCCCGTCCAGGTCGGCTCGTTGAGCGTCAACAAGGTCTGCGGCTCGGGGATGAAGTCGGTCATGCTGGCAGCCCAGGCGATAAAGGCGGAGGACCAGGAGATAGTCCTCGCCGGGGGGACCGAGAACATGAGCGACTCCCCGTACCTGGTGAGGCAGATGCGCTGGGGGAACAGGTACGGAGACGCCAAGCTCGAGGACGCGATGATAGTCGACGGGCTCTGGGACGTCTACAACCAGTTCCACATGGGGATGACGGGCGAGAGGATCGCGAAGAAGTTCGGCGTGACGCGGAGGGAGGCCGACGAGTACGCGTTCGAGAGCCACATGAAGGCGGCGAAGGCCCAGAAGGCGGGGAAGTTCGCGGAGGAGATCGTGCCTGTAGAGGTCGGGGGCGAGGGGCAGAAGGCGATATTCGCCTCGGACGAGTGCATCCGCTTCGACACGAACCCGGAGAAGCTGGCGAAGCTGAAGCCTGCCTTCGCACCCGACGGGATCCTCACGGCCGGGAACTCGTCACAGCTGAGCGATGGGGCGAGCGCGCTCGTCGTGACGAGCGAGAAGGCGGCGAAGGGGAGGAAGCTCAAGCCTCTGGTGAGGATAGTCGCCTACGCGGCGGGAGGGTCCAAACCCGAGGACGTGATGGAGGCCCCCATCCCGACGGTGAAGGCCCTGATGAAGAAGACCGGGTTCTCCATCGAAGACTTCGACCTGGTGGAATACAACGAGGCGTACTCGACCTCTTCGATAGTCGTGAGGGACGAGCTCGGCATCCCAGAAGAGAGGTTCAACGTGAACGGCGGAGCCGTCGCGCTCGGCCACCCCATAGGTTGCAGCGGGGCGAGGATACTCACGACGCTGATCTACGAGATGATGAGGACGGGCAAGAGGCGCGGCCTTGCCACCCTGTGCATGGGCGGCGGCAACGCGCTCGCGATGGTCATCGAGCGCTGCTAGAAGACGTTGGGGGTTGGCCGCCCGACGGACTCGCCTCCCTCAGCTTTCTTCGGAGCACCTTCCCGATGAGGGTCTTCGGCAGCTCGTCGACGAAGATCACCTTCCTCGGGGCCTTGTACGTGGCGAGGTTTGCCCTGCAGAACTGCGCTATGTCCGCCTCGGTCACCTTCCCCTTGCTCTCGGGCTTGAGGACGATGTACGCGCTGACCGCCTCGCCCCTGTAGTCGTCCGGCATCCCGACGACCGCGGCCTCCTTCACCGCGGGGTGCGTGAAGAGCAGCTCCTCGACCTCGCGCGGGTAGACCTTCAGACCGGAGACGTCTATCATGTCCTTCTTCCTGTCTACGATGTAGAAATAGCCGTCGGCGTCCATCTTCGCGATGTCTCCCGTGAGCAGCCACCCGTCCTTGGTCAATACGTTCTCGGTCTCGGCCTTGTTGTTCCAGTAGCCCAGCATCACCTGGGGGCCCTTGACCGCAAGCTCGCCCGCCTCCCCCACGCCCAAGCGCTTAGAGGGGTCGTCCATGTCGACAATCTGCGCGTCGGTGAAGGGAATCGGGACCCCTATTGAGCCTTCCCTGAGCGAAGCCCCCTCCCCCATCGGGTTGCAGTGGGTGACCGGGCTCGCCTCGCTCAGGCCGTAGCCCTCCACGAGAGTCCCCCCCGTGAGCTCGCCGAAGCTCTTGATGACTGCGGTGGGGAGCGAGGCCCCTCCGGAGATGCAGCCGCGGACGGTCGTCAGGCTGAACTTCTTGACGTCCGGGTGATGTATTACCGCGATGTACATCGTCGGGACCCCACAGAACGAAGTGACCTTCTCCTTCTGTATCGTCTCCATCACGGCCTCGACCTCGAACCTCGGGAGGAGCACCATCGAGCCCCCGGCGTAGAGCGGGGCGTTCATCGCGGCCGTCATGCCATAGATGTGAAAGAATGGGAGGACGCCGAGGGCGACGTCGTCTTTGGCGAGTGGGAACCACGCCGCGATGACGGCGGCGTTGAGGTAGAGATTGGCGTGGGTGAGCATCGCGCCCTTCGCGACTCCGGTCGTCCCTCCCGTGTACTGGAGGACGGCGACATCGGTGCGGGGGTCGAGGTCTGCGAACTTGCGTAAGGGCTCGCTCTTCGCTACCAAGTCCCTGAAGGCGCCTACGGTCCCCTCCCTCTTCACGTTCTTGACGCCCGCGAAACCGGCGAGAGCCCGCTTTGCGGAGGGGAGGTAGTCCGTGAGGCTCGCTGTGATCACCTTGATCTCGAGGTTTCGCCTGCATCCTTCGAGGCCAGCGAACAGGTCGTTCTCCTTCACGATGTCGTTGGCGGCGACGATGACCGATGCGCCGGAGTCCCTGAGCTGGAACTCGAGCTCCTTCGCCTTGTAGAGCGGGCTGCAGGGGACGACGACCCCGCCCGCCTTCAGGATGCCGAAGTAGGCGAGGACGAACTGAGGCATGTTCGGCAGGAATATCGCCACCCTGTCGCCCTTCTTCACCCCCAGCGAGACAAGGGCTGTCGCGAACCTTGAAGAAAGGTCGTCCACCTGTCCGTAGGTCATGCTCGCGCCCTGGAAGCGGATGCAGACCTTCTTCGGGTCGCGCGCCGCCGTCGCGGAGACCAAGTCGAAGAGCGGCTTGGGCTCGAGGGGCTCGTCCCCCCTCTCGATGACGTGCTTGGCCCAAGACCTCCGCCAGGGGCGCTCGACCAGCAACGCCCCGGTTCTTCGACAGGCGGCTAATTTGTCTTTCCGACCGCTTCCCGGTAGAGCGTTCTGGAGTAGCCCTTAAGTAGCGAGGGAGCCTGTTGACGACCAGAAAAGGCATTGTCTGCCCCGCAAGAGCGCGTCCTGGTACTCTCCGTCGACAGGGACGGGGACCTCGAGCGGAAGACAGGGATCCGGTCGCCCATGGTCGGGAGGGACGCGGTGATGTCCGCGGCGACCAGCCTCGCCGTCGCCGACCCCGAGGAGGCGGACGCCAACGCCCTCTTCGCCGCGGTCAAGGAATACGACAAGCTCCGCGCGCAGCAGGTGCAGTGCGACGTGGGGGCGGTCTGCGGCCTCGAGGAGAGCGGCTTCCAGGCCGACAGGAAGATCAGGAGCGAGGTCGAGGCGCTCCTCTCCAGGCAGCAATATTCCGGGATAGTGCTCATCAGCGACGGCGCGGAGGACGAACTGGTCATCCCAATCCTCCAGACGCTCAAGCCAATAGTCTCAGTGCGGCGTGTCGTCGTGAAGCACAGCCGGTCGGTGGAGGAGAACTACATGGTGCTGGGGAGGTATCTGAGGATGCTGGTCTTCGAGCCCCGATACTCGAAGTGGGCGATCGGCGTCCCCGGGATAATCCTGCTCTTCGCGGGCGTCCTCGTGCTCGCCGGGGAGGCAACCCTTGCCACCTTCGCGGTCCTGATCATCGTCGGGGGAGCCTTCCTTGTCCGGGGCTTCAACATCGACAGGTTCGTGGCGGGGATGCTGAGCCAGAAGCCCTTCGGCTACATCCGCCTGTTCACGATACCTACTAGCATCCTGATCCTCATCGTGGGGCTTTCGAGCGGATACGCCAACATGACCGGCCAGGCACCCGGCCTCATATCGGAGGTCGGCAACTCGCCTTCCCACTTCCTACAGTATGGAGGGGTCCTTGTTGGGTACTACCTGCAAGGGTCGCTCCTCCTGGTCTGGGCGGCTATCGGGGTGTACCTGGCGGGGACACTGCTTGTCCAGCTCTTGCACGGAAGCCGGAGAGCGTGGAGGAGCTTGACGGGGATCGTCGTCCTGGCGCTCCTCTTCTTTCCAATGGACCAGTTCAGCAGCTACCTGGTCACGGGCGGGACGAATTCTTCGGCTCTGCTGCTGATCTACGTCTTCATCGGGCTGGCGATGGTCTTCAGCGTGGTGGGCACCCTCTATCCGCGACTCAGGGGCAGGCCGCCCGTCCCCACGACCGCGACCCCAGGCCCATCGCTGTCTCCCGACGCGCCGCCCCACGGTCAGGACGAGGACCAGGACCCGCCTGAAGAGCACCAGGAGTGACGGCCGTGCTTGACGGCATCCTTCGGTCCATCGGTGTCTACAGGCTCTACGAGAGCAACCTGAACTCCCAGATAGAAAATGGCCCCATCCCGGGGCACATCGGGATTATACTCGACGGAAACCGGCGGTGGGCGCAGAACCACAGGCTCACTGTGGACCTGGGCCACACGCAGGGCGCCGATGTCGTTGAGAGGCTGCTAGATTGGTGCCACGAGATTGGGATAAAGTCGATAACGCTCTACGTCCTCTCAACTGAGAACCTTACCAGGTCGTCCGAGGAGGTCGCGGAGCTCTTCCGCCTAATCGAGGAGAGGCTAAGGAGACTTCTGCACGACGAGAGGATCTACAAGTACAAGGTGAGGGTCAAGGGGATAGGGAAGTTCGACCTCCTCCCGCCGGAGATGAGGGAGATCCTCGACGAAGTCGAGAAGAGGACCGCGACCTTCGAGGGGCACTTCCTTAACATCGCGGTGGCGTACGGGGGGAGGACGGAGATCACGGACTCGGTGAAGGGGATAGCAGAGGACGTGAAGAGGGGACTCTTGTCGCCCGACGACATAACGGAAGAGACGATCTCCGCTAGGCTCTACACTTCGCACCTCCCCAACCCCGAGCCTGACCTCATCATCAGGACGTCCGGGGAGGAGAGGATGAGCGGTTTCCTCCTCTGGCAGGGCGCCTACAGCGAGCTTGTCTTCCTCGACGTCTACTGGCCAGCCTTCCGAAAGATAGACCTCCTGCGCGCTATCAGGATATACCAGCGGAGGCGGCGGAGGCTCGGAAGATAACCGTTATAATGACACGCAGAAGGAGGTGCGCTGAACAAGAATGAAGATACTCCTAGGCACCCTGAAGGACAAGGGAGACGACCTCGCCGTGTTTCTCGAGCCTAGAATCGGTGTCAAGGGCGAGGTGAGCGGCGGTGAGCTCGACATCGAGGACAAGTCATTGAAGAAGGGGATTCGCTCCAGGCACGTCAAGACCTACGTCAAGCGCTTCCTGAGCATGGAGAAGGTCAGGGATGATTATCGGGTGCTGGTAGAAGGCGGCGAGCTCAGGCTCGTGGAGCTCGAGGGCTCGGAGGAGGAAGAGGAGGAGAAGGAAGAGAAGAAGAGCAAGGCGAAGGCGGCGAAGCCCGCCGAGAAGGAGCCCGAGGCCGCTTCAGAAGAGAAGGAGGCTGCGCCGGCGACCCCCGCGAAGGCCGCTACCCCGTAGCAGCGCCCTCTAGCCTTCGCGGGGCGACACGTGCCTTCCTTTCTGCCCTGGTCGCCGATCTTCTCATCTCGGTGAGGTAGCTCCTCAGGTCGTTCCTCGCCTTCCTCAGGGTCCCGATGGACTCGACGAGCTCGCCCCCTGCAATCTCCTCTGAGGCCTTCGAGAGCAACTCATGGGCACCCTTCAATAACTTGGCAGGGTCGCTGGCGTCAGGCAGCTTCGTGAAGACCCCGGGTGTCTCATAGTCGAGCCTGAACTTCAGGACGGCGATCAGCTTCTCGGTCCCCGCGTAGACGTCCCAGACCGCGTTCTCGTCCCCGGCGCCGGAGAGCCTCTCGGCGAGCGAGAGGACGTCCTTCCTGTACCTCTCGCGGTCGGCCTCGTCAACTCTCTCTCTTTCGACTTGGGGAGAGGGCAGATTCGAAGACCAGGCGCCTTTGGATTGCGAACATTATTAAAGAGCAGGAATTGCGAGCGCAGAGTTTGTCTGCTAAAGCCAGAAGCGAGGGAGCGGCGCCGAGGCGGATTGTGGGCGCCTGCTTTGTCGAGCTCGAGAGCCTCACCGACCTTGCCCGGTTGTCGTGCGCCTTCGAGAGGGCGCCGTTCCCGATCTTCATGTCAAAGGAAGGGACGAAGTACAGGCTGGCCGTCCAGACCGACCTCTTCATGGGAATCCCCATCTTCTACCACATCGAGGTCGAGAAGGGAGGCGAGTTCCTCGCTTACAAGAGCTCGGGCGAGGTCGAGGAGGCGCTGCTCGTCGACGCCGCGCTCAACCCCTCCTACATGTACGCCCCGGTAGTCCACGTCCTGAAGCTCCCTCGAGTGCTTGAGAGGCAGCACGGGTTCAAGGCGAGGTTCCTGGCCGCGCAGGTGAACGACCTCGCGAACCTGATGAAGATAGCCTCGTACAAGATGCTCTACGAGGAGCCCCCGCTCCCCCTCTATACGTTCAAGAACGGGACGAGCTGGATCGCGGGGTGCTTCGCCAGGCTCGACGACTTCGAGGAGGCATCCCTGTTCTTCTACGCAAGGCTGAGCAAGGAGCCGTCGTCAGGCTTCGTCAGATACTCAGCCTCGAAGCTCGGCGACACGGACTTTAGCAAGAGGATAGACGAGCACGGCTCGATCTACGTAAAGGTCGTCAAGCTGAAAGAGAAGCACCCCCTGGTGGAGTTCAAGTGAAACTCCTCGGGGATTGGCTAGAATCAAACTCGCGCAAGTCAGGAAGTAGAATCATCCTCGCGGCCGACGTCGGCGGCCCCCTCGAGACCAGGTTGGAGAGGGCAGCCTCCCTAGTCTCGGCCGTGAAGGAGAGGGTCGTCGCGGTCAAGGTCAACTGGCATCTTCTTCTCCCGTACGGGGTGCTCGGCCTCCGCGGGTTCGTCGAGCGGTGCGGCGAGGCAGGTCTCCCCGTCATCGCGGACATGAAGCTCAACGACATAGGGGCGACCAACGTCGAGGCGGCCGAGATCCTCTTCTCGAACGGGTTCGACGCGCTCATCGCAAACCCGTTCGTGGGATACAAGGAGGGGATGGAGGACCTTCTGGAGAAGAGCAGAGAGATGCGCAAAGGGGTGATCATGCTCGTGTACATGAGCCACGCCGGGTCGAAGGACGGTTACGGGCTCAAGGTAGGAGGGGAGCCGCTATACCTCGGGTTCGCGAGAAAGACGAGGAGCTGGGGCGCCGACGGGGCCGTCGTCTCGTCCAAGTCTCCCTCGATAATTCGCGAGGTGAGATCCATACTTGGCAAAGAGCAGGTGATCCTCAGCCCGGGCGTGGGCTTCCAAGGTGGGGACGGGCGGAGGGCCTTGACGGCGGGGGCCGACTACCTGATCATAGGGCGGTCGATAATCGGCTCGAAGGACCCAGTGAAGACCGTCGAGGGGCTGAACCGGGATCTTGGAGATCGCGGCTCCTAGCCCGATGGTTCGCGTGGAGATGCAGTTTATAATCACGTCTCGGCTCGGGCAGCAGGAATCCGATTGTCGAAGATACGCGCCGGAATCGTCGGAGTAGGCAACTGTGCCTCAGGAATCATCCAGGGGATAGAGCTCTGCAAGAGGGGGGACAAGGACGCCAAGGCCCTAGGGAACACCAACATCGGCGCATACCGCATCGAGGACATCGACTTCGTCACAGCGTTCGACGTGGGGGCGAACAAGGTCGGCAAACCCCTCTCGAAGGCCATCTACCTCGGCCCTAACATGGTGAAGTGGACCGATGGCGTCACGGGGTGCGACGCGATAGTCAAGGAGTCTCCAATCCTGGACGGAGTCGGAATCTACGTGGACGACAAGATAAGACCGATAAAGACCAAGAAGCCGATCTCAGAGATCAAGGCCGAAGTCCTTGACGACCTGAAGAGCTCCAAGACCCAACTCCTCGTCAACTACCTTCCTGTCGGCAGCCAAAAGGCGACGGAATTCTGGGCGGAGGTGGCGCTGGAGGCGGGCGTCGGCTTCATCAACTGCATCCCCGTATTCATCGCTTCAACCCCTGCGTGGGGGAAGCGCTTCACGAAGAAGAACTTGCCGATAATAGGGGACGACGTAAAGGGCGTGGTCGGAGCCACCATAGTCCATCGGACCCTTGCGAGACTGTGCTCCGACAGGTCCGTCAGGGTGGACAGGACTTACCAGATCAACGTCGGTGGGAACACCGACTTCCTGAACATGAAGGAGCAGCAGAGGCTCGAGTCGAAGAAGATCTCGAAGACGGAGGCCGTTCAGAGCATGCTCACGAAGCGGCTTCCCGACGAGAACATCTACGTGGGGCCAAGCGACTTCATCCCCTACCTTGGGAACACGAAGCTCGCCTTCATCAGGATAGAGGGGACGATGTTCCCGGGGATCCCGTTCAACATGGAGATGCGCCTCGAGGTGGACGACAAGGCGAACTCCGCGGGGGTCGTCGTCGACGCCATCAGGTACTGCAAGATCGCGCTGGACAAGAAGGTCGGCGGTCCGCTCGTAGAGGCGAGCGCATGGCTGATGAAGCACCCGCCGGTCTCACTGACGGACGACGTGGCGAAGGAGAAGGTCTCCGAGTGGGTCAGTCGGCCCGCCTAGCCGCTGGGCCTTTATCAGCAGTTATGAGGGCCTCGCCCTCCCTGATGAGCCTCCTCGCGTTAGGATAGGTCACGGTCTTGATCGCCTCGGCGTAGTCGAACCACGCGTAGTCCTGGTGCTCGAATGATATTGTGACCTTCTCTGCCGATGTCTCGGCGAGGAAGAAGACCACCGTCTTGTGCACCTTCTTCCCGTCGCGCCTGTAGAAGTACTCTATCTTCTTCTCGTAGCCCGGGATGACCCGGAGGTCGACTATCCCCGTCTCCTCCCTGACCTCCCTCACCATCGTCTGAATGGGCTCCTCTCCCTTCTCTATGTTCCCCTTGGGGAGGTCCCAGTGGCCGGCTGGGTATCTCAGGAGGAGGTACTTCGCCCCGCCCGGGGAGCGCCTGAAGACAACGGCCCCAGCGGACCTTTCCTCCAGGCGCTGCTTGGAGCTGGAAGATGGCGGTTGCGGCTGGCGGGCAGCCGGTCTCGCGTCAACCACTTTTGGTCACTTTACTTGAGGGATGGCCAACTTCCTGTGCATGTACACGGCTACGACGAGGGCCAAGACCACGGCCGCCCCGATGGGGAGCTCGTAGCGGAGCAGCGCGTCGACTCCTACGACGATGGCCGGCGTCGAGACGAGGCCCGTCAGTGTCGACCCGAGGTAGACGAAGGTCAGCTTCGTGGTCCCGGGGTTGAAGCTTCCGTCGAAGTTGCCTTTGAGGATGACGGAGTTGTTCGAAGTGGCTCCCGCCCCCAGCGAGGGGACGCTGAGCGTTACCGTGCGTCCGCTTACCTGGAACCCGGCCTGATAGCTTACGACCGAGAGGCCTTGCGGCAGGGAGATCGAGAAAGACACGTTCGTGACGTTCACGGGTGAGGGGTTCTGGACGCTCACGGTGAGCGAGAAGTCATGGCCTTCGGTGGGTGTCGACTTCATCGAGGTCGCGCCCTGGATGGGTTTGTACACGAGGACGTTGCCCGATGTGACGAGGTATTGGGTCGAGACGCCGCCGAAGACGTAGGTGATCGACGTGGATGCGCTCGTGTGGTTACCCGGCGTGGCCATCTTTACGGTGTAGTTGAGCGACTGCGAGACACTCGAGTTGAGCACTGGATACTGCTTGTCGAGGGCGCCAGAGACCGCGGTATCGAACGGATCGGGGCTGGTGGACAACGAGACGTTGAAGACCGGGAGCGAACCGGCGTTGGTGGCGCGCACAGTCACGTTGTCGTCCTGTCCCTGGAAGACCGCCGTGGGCGCGAAGGTCTTCGTCACGCCGACCCCACCCGCGATCGGAAGGACCGAGCCCAGGGTCTGAAGAACGAGACCGCTCTGGTTCACGTTGACAGTCGCGCCCCCGATCAGATAGTTGTCATGAGTGAAGCTAAGCTGAAGCGTGCCCGTGACCATCCCCAGTACCTGGGTCGAGGAGGCGGTGAGGGAGAAGCCCGAGGACGTACACGCCCCGATGCCCGGAGATGTCCCCGTCGCGTTCGAGACGACCACGTTCTTGCACGTTATCCCGGCCGGGAGCGACTGGCTCACGCTGGCGTTGCCTAGCGTGACCGAACCCTTGTTGGTCAGGACGAACGTGGCGTTGACCACCCCCAGCGCGACCGCTTGGGACGTGAGGTTCGCGCCCAGCTTGAACTCCATCAGGGGGAGCAGCACGCTCGTGTGCGACAGGACGACTGTCGAAGGGTTGGACATTAGGGTCCCAGTGGTCCCGTCCGGAGCCGTCCAACCCACTGCGAACACCTGTGTGAGGTTGCGGTCTGCGACTCTGGTCAACGGAAGGGACATGTTGACCTTCCAGGAGCCGCCAGGAGTCAGGGTCGGGTTAGTGAAGTTCAGGACCCTGAGATTGAGCGCTGGGTCGTTTCCGGTATTGGTGACCGTCACGACGTACTTTCCGGGCTTTCCAAACGATGACCCGGATAGGATGCTGCTGGCTGCTTGCACCGAGACGGCCGGACCCGCTGTGTTGGTCCGGACCTCGAGCTCGTTCGTCATGGTGCTGGCGACCACCGTGAGGTTCCCGACCTTGTACGAGTAAGACGCGGAGGTGGCGGGGACGACTAGGTCCTCGGCCGCCGAGGAGAGAACCTTCAGCACGTATGCCCTGGACGCGTTCTGGTTCGGCGCAAGCGTGGGGACAGTGAAGCTCGCGTTTCCCTCGGAGAGCGAGAAGAGAGACGGATAGGCGGTCCACCAGCTGTCGTTCACTGTGACGTTGCTGAGGGTGGCGTTGTTTGCGGAGTTCCAGAAGTTGAGGGTCATGGTGAGCAGCCCCCCCGAGAAAACCGCGCCGCTCGTCACCGACCGGGTCGCCGTCAGGACCGGCGGGTTGCTGACGATGGTCATGTTGGGCCTGAACCTTGCCCCCGGCTGCAGACTGATGGAGTACGTGGAGGTGAAGTTGTTCACATTGTTCGTGACCGTGGCGTTGTCCTTGCTCTTGATCAACCCGTCGAGAGCGTGCACGACAACCTGCGTCGACGTCGCGTTCGGTGAAGCCGTGAGGGAGTCGTGCGCCAAGTTCAGCGCGGCTTCCAGGAGGAGGCTCCCGTTTGTCCCTACGGCGCCCGGCTCGGTGGAACCGTACGACACGGTGTGGTTGAACGTCGGGCCGGAGCGCACGCCCGTGAGGATTGCCGTGGGGGTTGGCTCGGAGTTCCAGGCGGACGCGTTGTTTAGGGCGGCAAGGCCTCCGTGGCTGGTCGGCACGGAAGAGAAGATGGTCTCCCCGGCGATGGTGAAGCTCGCCGAGCTGTAGAAGGTGTAGTTGCTCCCGCTCGAGCCTACCTGCTGAAAGCTGACCCCGAGGGTGGAGCCGAAGTCGGAAGCGGCCGATGTCGCGGCAGACTGGCTCGTGGCAGTCACGTTGAGGAAGACCCCCGAATAGGGCATGAAGGGCACCTTGACCACGCCGTATCCTCCGCCCGGCCAGAAGAGCTGCGACCCAACAATGGCGGTGGAACCTTCCACAGCCGTGAGCTCATACGCGTTGACCCCTTGGACGGACTCGGCGGCGACGATGCCCGGCCTCGTGATGTTGACCGGGCTAACGCTCGCGAGCCAAAAGTCGTTCGAGCCGGCCGTGTAGACGACCAGCTTCTCAAAGTACGGCGATTTTGGGTCCGTGGAGGCCGAGGACGACTTGGAGGCGCCGAGAGCGAGCTGCATCCCCGGGAGCAACGCCAGCGAGATGATTAGAGCAAAAATCAGCAATGACCGTGACTTCATGAAGACTCTTCAGGCCGCCAACCTACGATATTAAACCGTTGCTTGCGCTTACCTTCTCTTCGAGCCGGAGCCCTCTTCGGGCGGGTCGTCGACCCCCTTTTCGTCGAGCATGAAGACGGCGTCCCTCTCAGGGTGGTAGGGGCTGTCGATCATCCTCGCGATGCGGTTCTTCCCCGCCTTGCGCAGGTAGATGCGGTAGGTGCTCGTGTGCGCCACGACGTGCCCTCCTGTCGCCCTCGTGGGGTCTCCGAAGAAGCTGTCCGGGGCCGACTGCACCTGGTTCGTGAGTATTATCGCGATGTTGTAGATCTCGGCGGTCCTGAGGAGCTGGTGCATGAACCGGTTCAGCCTCTGCTGCCTCTCTGCGAGGGTCCCCCTGCCCAGGAACTCCGCCCTGTAGTGCGCGACGGCGCTGTCCACTATGACGAGCTTGATCTTGTTCTTCTCGATTATTCTCCCGAGGTCCTTGGCTATCAGCTCCTGGTGCGCGCTGTTGTATGCCCTCGCGACCATCACCTTCGAGAGGACCGCCTCGGGGTCCATCCCCCTCGCCTCGGCGATCTGCGCGAGCCTCTCGGGCCTGAAGGTCCCCTCGGTGTCTATGTAGATCGCCCCGCCGTCAAGGCCCCCCTGGTCGGTGGGTAGCTGCACCATGGCGCAGAGCGTGTGACAGATCTGGGTCTTGCCTGAGCCGAACTCCCCGTAGAACTCGGTCAACGCCCAGGTCTCGATCCCGCCTGCAAGTAGCTCGTCCAAGTTCGCGGAGCCCGTGGAGAGGCGGCTGATGTTCTTCCGCTTCGTCAGGAGGTCGGAGGCGCTGATAAAATCCGGCTCCAGCCGCCCGATCTCGACGAGCTTCTTCCTTGCCTTGTTGTTGAGGTCCACGGCCTTTGTGATGTCGACGTCGGTCGCGTCCGCGATGTCGGCGGGCCCCGCCGTCGCGAGGTCGAGTATAGTGAAAATCCCGGCGTCGTTCAGCTTCGTCTTAGTGGCCGGCCCCACCCCGGGGAGGCTCGTGACGTCCATCTCCTCGCTCACTTCTTCGACTTCCTCCGTCTCTGCTTCAACCAAGATGATTTCAAACGGCCTTCCGCGGCCTTAAAAGCGTTAGCGTAGGGGAGAGTGAAAGTATTCGTCCGGGCCCGTTCTAGTCGTTGTCCGCGGGAGGTGGGTAGCCGGCTAGAGCTCTTCAGCTCGGCAATTCAGCGCGTCGGCCTCTCCGCTAGTAGGTCAATACACCACGTGGACGACCAGGAAGCCGCAGTCGGGGACATACCCTTCGGAGAGCTTCTCCAAGTAGACGTGGTTCCTTAGCCTGCTTTGGAGGAACTCCACGCCGGACGCCCGCTCGGTCACCGTGGACCACGCTTCACTCTTTTCCTCTTCGGTCAGGCCGTCGGAGTGGAATTCCAAGATGGCCTGCGGGTGCCTGTCCTCGATGAGGCGCTGCATCCCGCGGACTATCAAGGGTTCCGAGCCTTCGGCGTCGATCTTTATCCAATCGGGAGAGATGGCGCGCGTCTCGCAATATTCGTCGAGCGTCGTGGCGTCCACTTCGAGCTCTTTGTAGCCACCACCGTCTCCGCGCGGCCGCACGATCGATGAAAGCCCGCTCCCGAACCTCTCGGCCCTGAGAAGGACTTTCCCCGTCTTGTCGCTAACACACATCTCCTCCAAAGTGACGTTCGAAATGCCGTTCATCCCGAGGTTCTTCTTGAGAGAGGCACGGGCGACAGGGTCGGGCTCGAACGCGACGACCCGTCCGGACGGTCCGACCAGCTCGGAGAAGAGCAAGGTCCACTCCCCTATGTGGGCGCCTACATCGAAGACCGTGCTCCCCCTGCCGATCCGGTCTTGGGCAAACTTCAGGACGCCCGGCTCCCTGACGCCCTTCTCTGTCCACCTCCACACGGGATCGAACTCGACGACGAATCTCCGTCCAATCCCAGGGTAGGACATCGACTGGCGGGTGCGGAAGCCGAGCTCTCGGATGACTATTCGTGCGCCCTCCGTCGGCCCTGACCTTGCCACCAAGGTCAGGAATTGCTTGAACTCGTTCGTAAATGAAGCGGCGGTCAATTCCACGGCCCGGACGCTAGAGCATGCCAGCCACCGAGGCCCAAACCACCCTGGGCATGGGACTCGGACCGCGAAGCTGCTGCTAGGCTCGGTCTAGCCGATCTGGCCAACTTGGCAGACGCTGATGGGTGCCCCTGGTCGTCCCGTGTACGGGTCGCAGGTCAGTTGTCCGCTGATTCCGCAGTCGATTGGGCAAGTCGCGCAGGACTCGTTAGGGTCGCATACGCCGTTCCCACAGGACGACTTGAACAACGCGCACTGCTGCGGGTTCATTCCTGAGGGACAGGTATACGTGGGCGCGTTGACGAAGTGCGGAGAGAGCGTGTATCCGGCCGGGATGTAACCCAGGTAGTCAGCCCAAGCGCCTTGTGGCTGGGTGCACTGCCCTTGCGCATTCCGCGTGCATGTGCCGCCGGCCGGACCTGCCTGGGAGGTTTGCGTAGAATTCGTTGCCGATTGTGAGGTGGTCGATGCGCTGCTCGATACGACGCTGGTCGTGGTGTTATTTACCGGCGCCAGGGTGTAAAAGTAGATCCCGACGGCCCCCGCGAGAATCAGTACCGCTAATACACCGACTGCTGTTACTTTGGCAAGCGCGCTTCTCTTCATCAAACTCAAAACCTCGACTATATGCGAACTCTGAGTTATTTAAAGCCTTCACCGGTGCGAGGTAAAGAAACGGCGATAATAAGAGAACGACCAGAGTTATCGAAACAACGCGCGTATGTTCGCGAACCTTGTGTGGATTCGACGACCCCGGCGGGAGGCGCGCGCAACAACGATGCTCTCTGTGACTAGACCTTAATCTCTCCGCTTCCTACCCGCTTGCAACCGCACACAAAGGGATTGGATAAACTTAGGGCTTCAGCGGCAAGAGGCCTAGAGAAGCAGACCGCCACTCTTGTCGAAGATGTGCATCTTGCTCGAGTCCCATTCGAGCCACAGGTGGTTGCCTGGCGCGACCGCTTGCTCTGGCGGCAGGACCAGCCTGAAGATCTTGTCGTCGACGAGCGAGCTGATGACTATGCTGGAGCCCAGAGGCTCGATGCTCTCGACCACGATTTCCAGGTCCGATTCAGACTGCTTTGACGTGAAGACCTTGATTTCTTCAGGACGTATCCCGACGAGGACCTCGACGCCATCGCCCACCTTGTCTCTAAGAGTCTTCGCTGTGGAAGCGTCGACGCGGATGGCGGCCTGGTCCACCTTGAGAACCCCGCCGCTCCCGTCGACAGAGAATCGTGCGTTGAGAATGTTCGTGGGAGGGTTCCCTACGAACCCGGCGACGAACGAGTTCTTGGGCTTCGAATAGACGTCAAGAGGCGGGCCGTACTGCATCAAATCCCCCTGGCTCATGACCGCGATCATTTCCGCCAGCCCCATCGCCTCGGCCTGATCGTGCGTCACGTAGATGGCCGTTATTCCCGTCTCCCTCTTTATCCTCTTTAGCTCGGTCCTCATCTGCGCACGGAGGGGTGCGTCGAGGCTCGTGAGAGGCTCGTCCATGAGCAGAGCGTTTGGCCGCCGGACTATGGCCCTCCCGAGGGCCGCCCTCTGCTGCTCTCCGCCGCTGAGCTGGTTCGGCTTCTTCTCGAGGAGGTGCTTGATGACCAAGAGGTCGGCGACCTCCTTCACCCTTGCGTCTATCTCGGCCTTGGGCGCGTTGCGGACCTTGAGCGGAAACCCGATGTTTTCGTGTATCGTCATGAGGGGGAAGAGCGCGTAGCTCTGGAAGACCATCGCCAGGTCCCTGTCCCTCGGGGGAAGTTCGGTCACGTCCGTTCCGTCGATGCTTATCGTGCCGGAGTCTGGCCTCTCGAACCCCGCCACGCAGCGCAGGAGCGTGGTCTTGCCCGACCCCGACGGGCCGAGGATGACAGTGAAAGTCCCGCTTTCAACCTTCAGGGAGACCCCGTTGACCGCCTGGGTGCTGCCGTACTTCTTCGATACGTTGTTTATCTCTAGGTTGGCCATTGCGAGAGTATCAAGCCCTAAGAGGCGTCGTTCCGGTCTTCGAGTGGAGCCTCGCGAGACTGCCAGAGTTCCTTGAGGCTGCGCGGTAGCTCTTGCCCAAGACGAAATCCTTGTTCGCTGCGGTGGACTCGGTGTTTATTTATGCTTTGAGTGCCGCTGCTACCGAAGGGAATAAATCGGCGACACCAAGGCTGAACGCCGTGTTATTCCGGGAGCCGAGGCGGGGGATCAGCCGGACAATCTGGATCATCGTGATAATAGTGATCCTGGCCGTTGTTGCGGCAATCGAGTATTCAGTAGGACTGGGTTCCGGCTCAGGCTCCGGGGGCGCCAAAGAAGTTGATATCCAGATAATCGAGGACAACCCCGTTCTTCAGATCGACCACTTCTACCCTGCACACATCTACGTACCCATGGGAGAGAATGTGTCTCTTGCGGTTCTCAATACGGACGACGAGACGAGGGTCTTCACGCTGCCTCAGTTCAATATCAATTTGACGATGGCCTCTGGAACGACGCAGAGGATTACGTTCCACGCCGACAAGTTGGGCAACTTCACATTCGTCTCTCCGGTCACTCCACCTAGCCCTGTCAGCCAGGGAAGGCCAGGCAAGTGTCTGCAGGGGTTCTTCAATGTCATTCAAAACGCGTCTCTTATAACCACCTCTAGTTCCTCGGGTTCAGGTGCCCCTGGCTCCACCTACTGTGCGAACCCCTTGGGAAATCCCTTAGGGTAGCTTAGTCTACCTCCCGCGCTAGGGCCGGGAACCCCGCGTGATTACGAGAGCGACCACGAAAGAGCCATATACCGAAGTAAGGGCCAAGAGCGTGGATGGCTGCGGAGCCGCGGGGAGGCCTTCGGGTCAAAGAGTCCAAACGATGGTACCTGCTCTTCCTTCCACTCTTCGCCGTGATCGGGCTTGTGGCAGTCTACCCACTGGTCTTGAGCTTGTACCTAAGCCTGACCACGGCAAACGGCACGCCGACTCTAGCCAACTTCGCCAGCATGGTATCGACCCCGACGTTCTTCAACACCCTGAACATCTCTCTGCTATACTCCCTTAGCAGCACTATACTTGCCGTCGGGCTAGGTCTCGGGCTCACTTTCATCCTGAGCCAGGAGCTTCGCGGGAAGGGAGTGCTCGAAGTAATCTACGTTCTTCCTCTGGCCGTCGCGCCAATAGTCGTCGGCGTCCTCTACGCGCCTTCTTCGGTCTGGGACGACGTTCAGCAGTTCCTGCATTATCAGCTGCACATGGCTTACTTCAACGAGCTCACTCCGTCATTCTACTTTCCTGTGATGTTCTTCTCCGAAGCTTGGGAATGGGCCCCGCTCATCATGCTGGTAGCCTTGAGCATAGTCAGCAGCATGCCGAAGGACGTCTACGAGGCGGCCGATCTTCATGGGGCGTCCGCGTATCAAAAGTTCAGACTCATAATTCTCCCTACGGTGTTCGGGTCACCGGTCATGCAGTTCATCGTCGTCCTCAGGTTCATAGACGCAATGAGGGCATTCGAGATACCCCTCGCTTGGTCAAACTGGCTAGGCTACACATCGACCCTTGGGTCGCCGGTAGACACCATCAGCCTTTACCTCTTCAAACTGCTCTTCTCCTCCTCGCTCGGCTTCCCGATAGGAATGGTCTCCGCCATCGCGGTGACACTCTTCGGGATAACCCTGCTTGGGGCGGCGGTGCTCCTCCGCTTGCTGAGGACTGTGGGTGGCTAGACGAGCTTGGACAAGGTGAAAGGCCCGGGCGGGATTGCGATAGCCTCTAGAGGCCGCCACAGGTGGAGAAGGATTCTCCTCTACGTCTTCGCGATTTTGGCCGCCTTCTATTCGTTCTGGCCAGTCATGGTCATGGCGCTCGAGGGGTACAACATCGACCTCGGAGTAATCCTCGCCGGATTCGCAGGAAAGTCCGCAGTCGTCATTGTAGGAGGCGTCCCGATCCGCATCAGCTCGATAATTCCAAGCGCGTACTACTACTTGCAAGCGCTCAGCATCGAGGCGTACCCGAGGCTGGTTGCGAACACCCTGATCGTGGCGGGGCTCACTATCGCTATCGCCCTCGCGGCGGGCATCCCCGTGGCCTACGTCCTGGCTCGCATCGACGTAAGAGGCAAGACCTTCATAGCGTATGTCCTCCTTGGTCTCAGGACTGTCTCTCAGTACATGGTGATCATACCGCTCTATATCGCCTACTCGAAGTTTGGTATCTATGACACCTACGAGGGTGTCGCGCTGGCGGAGCAGCTGCTCGTACTGACGGTGGTCGTGTGGATGTTGAGAGGGTTCTTCTCTGACATCCCCCGGGACGTCTATGAGGCAGCCACCGTCTTCGGGAAGAACGAATGGCAGGTCTTCAGGCGGGTCGTCCTCCCAATGGTCCTACCCGGCGTGGTAGTGACCACCATGTTCGCGCTGGTCCTGCTTTGGAACGAGTTCCTCATCGCTGACACCCTGACTGGGGTCGCGACACGCACTGTTGCGGTCGGCGTGTGGGAAGGGATGTCCGTGAACCAGCTTTCATTCAACGCGCTAGCGTGGAACAGCCTCAACGCCGCTGGATTCCTCGCGTACGTCCCCGCGATTACAGTGATGCTCGCGATAAGGAGATACCTCGCGAAAGGATTCAGCCTAGGGATGGCCCGCTAAGTCCCGATTGGCCTGCGCACGAGGATTCTCACGCCGTCTTCGAGAGGCTGTAGGACGGGACCGTTCCTGGAGCGAACTCGATAGCCTTCACAAGCTGGAGGGGATATGTGCTGGTCGTCTCGTTCAAGGGGCCAGCAGCTACGATATAGTAGTGTCCGAGGGTGGAACCGTTTTCGCCAATGGTCAGGGTGTTTCCGAAGGCGTCTCCAATACTCGCCCGCTTCATGGTCGACATGAAGTCTGCCCTCGTCAGAGCGTGGCCGCCTGCCATCACCTCTTGAACTGTGTTAATCATCATTTTCATCCCCAGATATGAATAGTAATAGAGGGGCCCCACCTCCGTCGGGCAGACCCCGCAGTAGTCGGGCGAGTTCCGTTCGCCGTTCACGAATGGCTGAAGCTCGTTGGCGAACGCGGAAGCGTTCGGATACCCCTGCGCCATGGCGCCGTCGAAAAGTGCGGCCCCCCTAATGCCGGCGGCGTTCACCCCGAGGTCGCTGATTTGGTTGGTCGCTGAGGCGACGAAAATCTGATCCTGCCGGAACCCAGCAGACTGCAACGCCTCGACGACGTTGGACTCGGAGAAGCCCACGGTCGGAAGCCAAGATACGACGACCGCGTTCGCACCCGAAAGCTTGGCCGCCGCGGCCGCCGTTGCCCAAGGGAATTGCGCGTTCGCGTAGAGCTGGTCGAAGACGACGCTTTCGTTATTGTAAGCGCTCGCGTACCACCTGACACCCTGTGTCATCTCCCTCTGCTGCTCGGCGTTCTGCGTCATCAATGCGATTTTCGCCCCCGGGACGGCCTCCGAGACGTACTTCGCCATAGCCGCGCCCCATTGCACCGCATCCGGCTGGACGCTTACCGTCCAGTTCGAATCTGGCGCGCTGAGGGTCGCGGACGATATCGCGGAGACCACGAAGGGCACGCCGCTCGCGTCTGCGTACGCTTGAACGGCCTGAGCATCGGCCAGGTCTGTCGGCCCTGTAATTGCGAGCACTCCCTGCTGGTCGAGGGCAACGGCGCACTTCGTAGCCTGCTGCGGGTTGGTTCGAGAGTCTACTACGACCAGGTCGACGGGCTTGCCGTCAATCCCTCCAGAGGCGT
>Ga0209517_10003326_pt1 | contig 21905 bp, 15 predicted proteins | sample PeaSoiMetSII2010_FD_187695 | JGI IMG/M metagenome (GOLD analysis project Ga0209517, IMG submission 187695) | Peat soil microbial communities from Weissenstadt, Germany - SII-2010 (SPAdes) (version 2) | ecosystem: Environmental > Terrestrial > Soil > Wetlands > Peat | place: Germany...
GATCTCCCACCCGAGCTGAAGCAGCTTGAACAGGGCGCGGCGGATCTCGTCAACGCTGGGGACGAGCGGGAAGTCGGGGTTCTTGTAGAACGCCTGCCGTACCTCACGCAGGGTCAGCTGCCGGTCGAATCGGTCGAGGAGGGTTGTCAGGTATGTCTCATTCAGTCCGTCGGGCATGGTGGCGCGGGCATTGGCCACCAGGGAGGCCCACACGTCCTCGCCGCGCAAAGCTGACTGCTTGTCGTTGTCGAACCTCTTGAACTCCGGCACGATGTCGTTGCCGCTGCGGCTGATGTATGTGTAGTGCTGGTAGGCGGCCAGGACGGACTGGCGGAGTTTTCCTTCCTCCTCGCGCATCAGCCCGCGGGCCTCGCGGATCTCGTCGAGGTCATCTGGAGGAAGCTGCGGGATTACTCGCCGCCACGCCAGGGCGGTGGCGGCGCGCCTGCGGGCGTGATCCCGCTGGTAGGTGCTGATGCAGGCGATGACGCAGCTGGCGGCGTTGTCGACTCGCAGAGGGCTCGGGCCGAGGCTGAACAGCGACATGATGTCGGCGCGGGTGGTGTCGTCGCGGCCGTTGAGCAGGGTCCAGCGGGACGGGTCGAGGACTACCAGCCGGGTTTCGTCGGCGTCGACGGAGCGGAAGACTTCCTCCAGCGGCCCGGCGGCAAGCTGGTGATTCTCGGTTTTCGGTGCCTCGACTAGCACTACGCGGTCGAAGTATCCCTTGGTCGCTGCCTCGTGGATGATTTTCCAGATGAGCTCGTCGCGTTCCCACGGCTGAACGAGCTGCTGGGCGGCGTTGTGGTACATCCGGAGCGTCTGCTTGATCGTCAGCCAGTAGCGGGTAGGGCCGCTGGCCGGCGTCATCGGCTCGAGTGCGCCGAGGCCATCCTCGGCGGTTAGCAGGTTGAACACCTCCTCGGCCGCCGGGAACGGCGTGCCTGCGGCCCCGGCAGCCGGCTCGAGCAGCGCGGCGAGCAGCTCTGGCTTGATCGCGCCGCGCCTGCCCTGGGGCCGGGCCACAAGCGAGTAGCAGAACAGGGCTGTGGCCATCCGCACCGCCGGGGCCGGCTGGCCGGCGTCGACTCCGGCCTCGCGCAGCTGGCCGTCGATCGTGACGGCCCGTCCGCTGCTGCGGTCGCCGGAGGTGATATCGGTGCTGGCCACGGCGCGGTAGCCCTGGATGCTGCGGTCGTTCCCGAGCAGCAGGCCAGACGACAGAACAGGCTCCAGTGCGACGGTCAGCGGGATGTCACCGACGCCGACCAGCGCTGGGGCCCACCGTCCGCCCTGGTGCTCGGTCACCCAGTGCAGCGCGGTCCGCGCGAAGATCGCCACGGTGGACCGGACCCGCTGGAAGCCGGTGACCTGGCTCCACTCATCCTGGACCAGCCGCATGAGGTCCGGGTGGAAGGGGTAGCTTCCGTCGATCCGCGCGGCCAGCCCGTCGGCGCCGCGGCCGCCGCCGAGCTTGTCCAGCACTTGCGCGCGCCAGCGCGCATCGGCGCTGGCGTATGCGGCGGCCAGGTCGGCGGCCGGGATCGGGCCGGTGGCGGTCTCGAAGAGCCGCCGCCGGATGATCGCGGAGAAGTCCTGAGCCTCGGTCACCGCGACGGTGGTTCCGTTGCGCACGAGCCGCTGGGCGATGTAGTCGCGGAACTCCTGGGCCTTGAAGTGGTAGCCACGCTCGTCCAGGTCGCTTTTGATCATGACGACAACGAAGGCCACCTGCGGCACGTCGTCGCAGGCGTCCATGAGCGCGTTGAGGAATGCCTGCTCGCCGGGCAGCGTGTCGATGGCGGTCTTGTCGGTGAGCAGCTGCATGTAGTCCATGAGCTCGTCGAGCAGGATGAGCACCGGCCGGCCCGCGTCAGTCAGTGAGGTCTGCAGGGTCTGCTTGTTCACGCCCATCGCGGTGTAGCGGTCGTAGCGGCTGCGGTCGCCGCTGGTCAGTCCCCACAGGAACCGCTCGAACAACGTGGTGGCCGGGCCGAAGTTCTCGGTCGGCTTTCCCGGCGAGAAGTGATCGGCGCATAGCGTGACAACCTGGGTTCCGGTGAGGTCGACCGTCGACCCGCCCGACTCTGCCTCCTGCCGCACCTGGCGTCCCAGCTCGGTGGCGAAGAACTCCTGCGGGTGCGCAGCCATGTGGTAGAGGCCGACTAGGGCGTGGCTCTTCCCGCCGCCCATGCCCTGGTCCAGGTGGAACAGCGCAGTGCTGTCCGCGGTCGTGCCCAGCCGACGGGCGACCCGTCCGAGGAACCCGATCAGGTGCGGGGCTGGCTCAGTGATATCGGCGTAGTAGCTGACCTCCCGGTAGGGCACGTCGACGGTCTGGTAGACCGCCTTGTGCAGGCTCATCTGCAGCTCGCCGACTGAGCCATCAGAGCTGGTAACTTCCGGCCGCAGCGCCAGCAGGTCGGCCCAGTGCGGCACTGTCATCGTCGGCGCGGCCATGGTCGGCTCCTCATGATCAGTCATCCCCAAGCGTGAGCTGAACGTTCGCAGCCGCCCTCACGTCGGCGGCCTGGCGGTTCACCAGGCTTCCGATGGTGCTGACGTTGCGCGTCACCGCAGCCAGCGCCTTGGCCACCGGGTCGCTCGCCGGCAGCTGAGCTGTGATGTCCTTGACGACGGCCCAAAGATGACTGTCTGCGGGGTCACGTTCCACGATGCCGAGCACGCCGGCAACTGCATCGGTGCCGCCGCTATCCCAGGCTGAGGCCATGGCGCGGGCTACCTCGAATGTGCAGCTGGAGGGACCAATCTCGTCAGCGGTGTCGGTGCGTAGCCGGAACCCGGCCTTGCTCTCGGTCAGCAGCGGGCCGCGCAAGTCATCCAGACTGAGCGCGTCCGCCTGAGCGAGGAAGCGTGCTTCGCCCTTCGGGACGTCGCCCCGTCCGTACAGCCGCATCCAGAAGATGGCGAACCGGGTGGCCGCGTCGAACGTCTCCAGCGGCAGTTCGTCGAGCCGCAGCGCAGTTGCGTCGCGGACGGCGGCGCGAGAAAGGGAGAGGTAATGCTCCAGCGGCGGGGTGCTGCCGTCCGGGCGCAGCACCTGGTTGTACCGGCCGTAGACCTCCATTGCCGGACCGTAGGCGGCCATTAGCTGGTCGGTGAGCGCAAGACCGTCCTGGTCCCACTCGCGCACTCGCTGCTTCACCTCATCGACTACCTCGCGGTCGACCTGGCCTGCGGTGGCAACCGGCCGGTCCGGCTTCGCGACCCGGCAGCCAATGGTCACCGTGACCTTGATTGAGGCCACGCCGGTGTTGGCCGTCTCTGTGCGCGATGGCCACGAGCTTGTGACCACGAATCCGGCGTCATGCAGCGCTCCGAGGAGGCGGCGCCACGCGTCGGGGTCAGAGTGACCGAATACCACGACAAGATGGCCGTCCGGTCGGAGCACTCTCCGCGCCTCGGCAAAGGCCTTGGACAGCATGCGCTCATAGAACTCGACTGTGCGGTGCTCACCTGCGGCATTGCCGTTCTTGACGATGATCTCATCGGTCTTGTCCTGCAGGCCTGGCGTGCCGAACAGGTCGGGCATCACGTCGAACAGGGCACGCTGGAGCCAGACGTGGAAGAGGTCGGACGCGTCTGCGTAGTCGATCATGTTGTAGTAGGGCGGGTCCGTGACGACAGCGAGCACGGAGTTGTCCCGGTACGGAAGGGAGGTCGCCGATGCCCGGCGGAACCGGCCCGGTCGGCCGCCGCGGTTTTCCTGGAGGATCTTCTTCAGAGCGTTCAGGCCTGGTTCGGCGACACTCGACCACGTGCCTGGGCCGGTCCCAAGGCCGGACTCGAGGTAGTCGAACTGGAAGGACACTTTGCTCTCGTCCGCGAAGATGTGATCTACCTGTACCCAGGTTCCCTTCCGATTGGCGTTGCCGCCGAACGCCCTCAGCCTCGCTCCCCGCGTTGACAGCCGCAGCCGACGCTGCATGTTCGCGGCGGCGTACCCGGCAAGTGCCGCACCGTAGTCGGCGCTGACTCCGGCGGAGCCGAGGTCGGCATGGACGCTCCGGATTGCACGCACGGTCTCGGCGAACAGCAGCGACTGTCTGTTGTTCATCAGCTCGCCGTATGTCCGGTAGCCGTATGCGCTAGCGCGGATCGTGTGATTGTTGCCGGGAGGGATAAGTTCATCAGGTACCGCATTTAGGACACCGAAAGGCGCGAGTGCTGCACCATCCGCCGAGGTCGCTTTGACGATCTCGTCCGCGGTCGGTGCCCGGAAGACCTTTCCGAAGCCTTCCGGCTTCTCCTCACCCACAGCGAGCATCGCGTCCTCGTACTGACCAGCGCTGCCTTTCGCCTTGATCGCGTCAAGTGTGTGCAGGTGACCGCAGAACAGGCAGCATCCGCTCTTTCCCCTCTTGCCCTCAGGCGCTGCGAACGTCGGCTGCTGCACAGGATGACCGTCGAGGACCTTTGCGTGCCAGGTGTCACCTGTCGTCATGAGGCTCAGTGACTGTCCAGCGTCACCCAGGCGCCCTGACGGAAACTGCAGCAGCAATGACCCGACGAGCGGGAAACGCCGCCTGCACCGGTCGCACGGGATAGTGACTGCCCACAGGTATGCCCACGGCAGGCGGCCATCCGGCGACCTCGGGTAGTACGGCTGCATCGCTTCCTGGACGCGCCGGTCAACCTCGGCCAGGACCAGGCGGACGTCACTCAGCAGCCGCGGTTCACCCGCCACCTTGAGGTCCCCTGCGGCCTGATCGGCCCAGCCATCGCTCTTGAACGGCAGCGCGGGCTCGCCGGACCAGTCCCGGAATGTGTAGTCCGCCAGCAGCCTGCCACCGAGGGTTGCTACCGGGCTGAGGTCGACTCCGACCGCGAGTGCCCCCACCCTTGCGGCCTCGAGCGGGATGATGCCGCGGCCGCTGAACATGTCAAGGACGACCGGCGGGCCGTCCGGGTACTGCTTCGCGATCACGTCGGCCAGGTAATCCAGGGCGCCACGCTCACCCTGGATGGCGTGGTTGACGTAGCCGTGCAATGTGTCGTGATCGGGGAGCAGGGTAGTCAGCACCGCGGCGCGAGCCTGTGCGACCGGCCGGGATGCAAACCAGGTGAAGAGCGCCTTCTCGCTGCGGCCCGACCCGGCCGGGGTTCCTACGGCCTCATCGACGGCGGCGCAGGGGAACCAGCGGTCGATCAGTCGCCTCTCCCCATCATTACCTGGGTGGGCTGTCGCGGAGTTGGCGCCGTCAGCGACGGCCGCGGCGCGTGGGGCGCTGTCGGCTGCGGTCATGCCTGATCCTTTCGCGCCATCCGGCGGAGGTCCTCGGTACGGATCTGGTACCGCTGGATGCGCCGCGGGCCGCCCACCTGCGCGGCGGGATCCTGCGCCCGTACCGCGACCGCCGGGGACGTGGCGCAGTCGGCAACAACGTAGAGCCAGTAGTCGGTGCCGCGCTGCTGAGCCTGGGCCCACTCGTTCTGCTCCAGCCAGACCGGCCCGAGCGATCCGGCAAGGCCTTTTACCTCGACAAGACGCTGCTCACCGCTGCGGTTACGCGCCAGCAGGTCGTATCCGAGCCCGGCGGTCTGCCGGTCATCGACGTTGAAGCCTAGCCGCTCCAGCTCCTCCCAAACGGCGTGGATGGCGATCGACTCGCTGTCCGGGTCGTATCCCATCTGCCCAGCCGCAGCGCCGGGCAGCACCTGTGTCCAGCCGGCGAGTCGGAGGGCTCCGGATCGGACGTCCGCGATTGTGTCGAGCAGAGCGAGCCGGTTTGCTTTGAGCTGCTCGAAGAATGCCATTCGCTCGCGGCGTACGTCCGGCTCGAATGCGCGCAGCTCCTCGAGGTAGCGGTACTCGACTTCCTGGAGTTGCTCTTGGGCCTTCGCTACCCACTTGACGCGCTCGGCCCTCTCCCGCTGGACTTCCTCGGCGAGTGCCTGCTGGCCGACCCGTAGTCCGTCCGCGCGCATCGCCGGCGTCGGCCTCGCGGCCGCTTCCTGCTCTGCGGCGGGAGAGAGCTTGAGCAGGGCCTCCCAGGCGACGGGGAACGCCCCGGCTCCCGAGTAACGCACCAGCAGCGGAGCAGGCCGGCGGTTGCGCTGCCCGGCGTCGTCGCTGACCTCGGTCTCTGCGGCGTAGATCAGGAGGGTGTAGCCCGTCAGTGAGGCGGTGTCGACTAGCCGTGCTCCCCGCAGCAGGTCCGGCGCGCCGATGGCGGCGGCGAGTTCGACCAATTCGACGAACGGCGGCTCTGTCGGGCCGAGCACGATCGCCTCGTCCAGGCCGAGTGCACCGTCAGCGCGGGCCTGGCGGACCGATGCGCCGTCGGCGGCCACGAGTGCCTCGGTACTGCCGCCGAGTGCCGCTGGCAGCAGCTGCGGGGAACGTATCCGGCGCAGGCCGGTGACGGGTCCTGGGGAGAGCTGCCAACCTGCCGCCGGGGCGAGGCGTTCCACGAAACCGTCGACGATGACCGGGTTGATTGCCTCCAGGCGGTCGGCCCGGAACCGTTCCTCGGCGGCACCGGTGTCGGCGCGGGAGCGCAGCTGCCGTTCCTCGGCAGCCAGGGTCCTCGCGGTGCTGATGAGCTCGTCAGGTCCCGGCACGCGGATTGCTTGCGCGGCGGTGTCACTGGCCTGCGCCGCGACCATCGCCGCGGCGTAGTCGAATGAGGCACGGTCGGCGGTGGCGTCAAGCAGATCGAAGATCCGGCCGCCGAGGGCCTCGCCGGCCTTGCCGAGGTTCTCCAGCATGACCTCCTGGACGCGGCCCTCGCGGGTCTCCGGGCTGACCAGGTGGTAGATGAACACGTCGTTGCGCTGCCCGATGCGGTGCAGGCGGCCCATCCGCTGCTCAAGCCGGACCAGGCTCCACGGGATGTCCCAGTTGACCATGACGTGCGCGGACTGCAGATCGATGCCCTCGCCGCCGGCATCGGTGGAGACCAGCACCTGGAACTTCCCGCCAAGGAAGTCCTGTTGCATCCGGTCCCGCTCGCCGTGATCGACGGCGCCCTCGAGTGTTTCGGTGGTGTACCCGGCTGCGGCGAACAGGCCGGCGAGCCAGCGGGCGGTGTCAGCGAACTCGGTGAACACCAGCAGCTGCCCGGAGCCTGGCTCAAGGCCGTGCCGCTCCAGCAGCCTGATCAGCTCTGTCCACTTCGCCGGATCCCGGCCAGGTGCGGTTGCGAGGCGGATCGTGTCCAGCGTCCGGTCGATTACCTCCAGCTCGCCTTTCTTGTCACGGGTCCTCGCGGTGACGACAGCCGCCTCAGCACGTTCCCATGCGTCATCGTCGTCGATCGCGTCGCCGAGCAGGTCGAAGCTGTCCTGGTCAGCGACGCGCTGGTCAGCAGGGCCCTTCAGCGCCGCCGCCCGGCGATGGAGCGTCTCCCTGGCCGCGGTAAGACTCGAGGCAGCTCGCTTCCCGTAGATCGAGCGGGCGAGCGTCGGGTTGTCCGCGTAGAAGGTGTCGACGTAGTCCATGACCGCCCGGTACGCGGCCCGTTCCGCCGGATCGAGTGTCACCGGGACGGTCTCAGCGAACCTCTGCTTGAAGAGCGGTCGGCCGTCCAGGTCCCTGAGGTCTTCCTTCATCCGGCGCAGGAACGACAAGGTTGAGGGCCGCATGGGATACTCGTAGTCCGTGGTGCTCCGATCCCACTGGTAGAGCTGAGGGTCAAGCAGATTCAGCAGCGCCCGGAAGAAGTGCTCCTTGCCGCGGTGCGGAGTGGCGGTCAGCAGGAGCAGGTGATGGGACCGGGCCGCCAGCTCGCGCGCCGCCGCCAGGTACTGCGACGTCGGCGTGAGGCGGTGCGCCTCGTCGAAGACAGCAAGCGACCAGGACGCCCTCGGCCCGGCCACGCGACGTCGGACATCAGGGTTGTGCGTGAAGAGGTCCACGCTGACTACCCAGACGTGATACCGCGGATCCAGCTCGGCCGGGTCACGAGCGATCTCCGGAGTCAGCCGCCGCGCGTCGATCGCGAAGTAGCGGAACAGATCACGGCGCCATTTTTCCACCAGGTGCGCGGGCACGACGATCACGGCACGGCCAGGCAGTAGCCCGCGCCTGGCTCCCTCGGCAAGGTACATCCCCGACATGATCGTCTTACCGGTGCCGGGTTCGTCGGCCAGCAGGTACCGCAGCCGCGGCTGCGGCAGCATGTGCGTGAAGACCGCCTCGTCCTGATGCGCGAACGGCTGGAGCGGCCGGGTCGCGAGTACCGCCGAGCGGATCCGCGGGATGGCGTGCTGCATCCACCGTGCCCACAGGCCGGCCAGCGCCTTGCTGGTGTCGCCCAGGCCGTCGTTCTCCGGGACAGAGCCCTGATCGAGCTCGGCGCGGGTCAGCACCGCATCAGCCAGAGTGCCATCTCCGCGCCGGATGACCAGGTCGGCTCCTGAGGCTGTCGGAGTCGCGGCGACTACCGTGACCAGGCGGCCGTCCAGGCGGATCTGCGCGCCCGGCACTGGCAGCACGACCGAGTCGGCTGACGCCACCGCGCCGCTCCTCTCGCCCAAGGGTCGTCGGCTTGCAATTGCTCCGCTGTACCCGATCCGATTATGATCTTTCATGGCTGCCAGCCGTGCGCAGCAACCACAGTCCCGAATGGCACCGGCGTTAGCCGGCACCGCTCAGTGCGGGATGCCCATCCGGGCAGCCATTCCCCTGACCTCGCGTGTCGCTGACGCGGTCGTCCGGTCCAGCAGGTACCAGACTGCTTCGCGGGCCGCTGAGTTGTTGCGGATCCACTGCGGCGCGGCCTTCTCGGCCTGCAGCAGCCACCGGACAGCCTCGCGCCTGGTACCCGGCTCGCGGGCCAGCCCGCGCCCGACGTCGGCAAGGAACGCTCCCCGGCGCTGGGAACGCACGCCCACGCGGCTGACGTCCACCTGCCCGGCGAGTTCCAGCATCCTGGCCCCCGCCAGCCCGCGCTCGCAGCCAACCTGAACCCGCCAGATGCCGACATTGGTCGTCGAAAACAGCTGCCAGTTGACCATCGGCGTATCCGGCACCCGGCCGGCCAGGCCCGCCGCCTCATCCAGCCATGCCCCGGTCGTGCTGGCCTGATGGATCACCGCAGCCGCCATCGCGGCAGTCAGCGTCAGCATCCCGAGGACCTGCACGCCCAGTCCATCACGGGCGTGCGGCTCCAGCTGGTGCGCCGCCCGCTCCGCCACGATCAGCTTCCGCTCCGGCATTCCGTTACGCGGCAGGGCCATCACGTGCGCCCACGCAGCCTTCCCCTGCTCGACCGGGTCTCCCAGGGCCGCCGCAGCCTCCAGGGCACGCGCCGCGGCCGCATGCGCAAGGTCGGCATAACCCAGGACATTCGCCGTTTCCTCGGCCGCGACGCACGCATCGACCAGGAGCGACAGCGCCAGTCTCAGCGCCGCCTCGTCGGCCGGGCCGGCCGCGTGCACGTGCAGCTCATCGATCAGCGATGGCAGCAGCTGGCCGGCCCGCAGGTAATCAGCGTCCCGGAGCGCCGGGCGGACCTCGCCCGCGAGCTCCCCCGCGAGGTCCGCCAGCGCCCGCGCCCGTTCAGTGACAGGACTCGTGAGCGTGTTGCTCAAGATCGCGATCCGCAGCGCCGGGATCGTGGCATGCGGCCCCGACTGCACCGGGTCGGTGCCCAGGTGCGGGCCGCCCGTCAGCTCCGTTTCCGACACCCGCAGCGCCGCAGCCAGAGCGGAGATCATCGACCGGCGGTCCAGCGACCGCAGCCCGCGCTCCACCATCGACAGGTACGCGGGCGTGACGCCGGCCAGCCCGGCCACCTCGGCTAACGTCATGTGCCGCCAGAGCCGCAGCTCCCGCAGCCGTTCCCCGATAGGGGCCTCCTCGCGCATCACGTGCTCACCGCTTTCAGGCCGCTCAGCTCACAAGTCGAGAGCGGCTCGCAGAGCGACGTCAATCCGCTCGACAGCCGCGTCGTCGAGCATCTCGACGGGCTCGGTCAGCCAGCGCCGGAACACGCGGACCAGCGTGGAGGCGTCGGCCCACCGGCCGCCGGGCAGCGGCACCGCGAGCAGATCCCCGGGATCGGCGTCCAGGACCTCGATGCCGATCAGCCAGGCCCGCCGGTCATCGCCGTTGATGCCCGATCCGGAAACCAGCACCACCAGCCGGTCTCCCCTCGGCCCCTTGGCGGCGTATCGCCAGACCTCACCCCGCTGCACGCCATTCCTCCCCGGCCAGCGCGGCCTCGGCCTCGTCCGCCATCGCGGCGTCCTCAGCCAGCGCGACCCGCAGCCCGCCCCGGTAGCCCTGGCGGATGGCCTGCTGCCGGGCGGCTCTGCTCAGCCACGCCGACAGCGACAGCCCGGACGCCCGCGCGGCCCGCTCAGCGAAAGCCCATGCGTCCGCATCCAGCGACAGGGTCTTCTTAACAGTTGCCATGCTAATTACCGTACCGGCAGTAAGGCCGATTGCAAGCCTCCGGCGAGGGGGACCGACGCCCGCGACGGCAACGACCCTCACGACTGCCGGCGTCTGGTGCCTGATGCCGGGCATCGGCATGCGGCGCCGGTCAACCATGATGGCGCATCTCGGCCGAGCCGACCGCCTGCCCGAGCATGGCGGTCACGGGCGGTACCACGTTCTAGCGCAGTTATCGAGACCGTCTTCTAGCAGCCAGGAACTCGGATCCGGTTCTCACAAACCGGGATAGTCAGACGGTGACCGCCCCAATTTGCAGCACCAACACACCCGTTCGCAGCGGGCGACCCCGACAGACCCCACGACACGGCGAAGCCCTCGCCGTAAACGGAGAGGGCTTGCGCGGGCTGCCTTGCGCCAACAAGATCAGTCCAAGAGCATCACCAAAGGAGCGGTGACCTGCACGACCAGCTGCCCAAGGTCAACGAACAGGGAGATCGGTGCCTTACAAAGAACACCGGACCCGGCAGAGGGTCGCCAACCCCAAACCGGGGGATTGACAGTGACAGATGACCGAACAACTCCTTGAACTGTGACGATAGAACTGAACAATCTCAAGGGCAGCGAAGGTTGTCGGCGTGTGTCACCGCGATGCAGTACAAACCATCTCCGCGCTCATGCGCGCAGGCCGCGCGGCGACGACGGCTGGTCGGTCGGCCGCACAGTCACGGTCCGCTGATCAGGAGCCCCTGCGCGATTCGCGCGGACCGGGGCATCATGTGGTTTCCTGGCGGAGCAGAGGTGAGCGGTATGCAAGGCAGCCGGGTGCGTGTCAGCGCGGACGTGGCCAGGCTCGTCAGCGCGGAAGACCTGGCGGTGCTGGAGCACTCGGCCGCGGCGGGTTATGAGTGCGTCGAATGCGGCCAGCCGGGCAAACTCGGCGGCGAGCCTGCGACGGTGGTTGTCCGGGTGTCATGGCCGGAGGTTGCTGACGCCCGGATCGCGCACGGGCGGTGCTCGCCCTCCCGTGTGATCCAGACCGGTCAGGCATACCAGGTGCCCCCGGAGATGACGATGACCGTGGTAGCGGCGGTCATCCCGCACTTGGCCGGGTACCGGGCACTGGTGGTGGCCGAGCCGCCGGTGAACATCTCGACGGCCTCCGCAGCCGGGGATCGTGTGGACCTGCTGGCATCAGCCCTGATGGAGCGGGGGCTGTCGATGGTGGCCACCGCCGGGCAGCGCCCAGCCGCGGCGCCAGGCTGGGAGATCGCGCTGCCGTCAGCGGCGGAGGCCGTCATCACGGGCCGGGGCGGGGATCTGTTCTATGAGGGTGAGATGGTGCAGCCGCCACCGTGGCGGCAGCTTGTCACGGGGACCGGCACCGTCGAGTTACTCGTCGGGGCGATCGGCCTGTCCGCAGTGGGGCCGGGCGATCTGTCAGCGGGCCTGCGGGCGCTCGGTGACGCGGCCCGGGCCGGGCGCCTGGTCGGCGGCACCATACCCGTCCGCTGAGCACGCCGCGCAGGCAAGTTTCGGTTGCGAGGACCGGCTGCGATCCCGGGGCGTGTCCTGAGCGCTGGGCGCGCAGGCCCGGGAGTACGGTGCTTTGCCGTGGATCTGACGAGTGTGATGACAGACATAGTGACGCCGGTAATCGTGGCGGTCGCCGCGGTCGCGGGCGTCGGCTCCTGGCGTTCGTCGGCGAAAGCAAACCAGACCAGCGGCGGCCTGGCCTCCATCGAAAGGGGCCGGCGGCATGACGAGGTGACCCCAGAGTTCGAGGTCACCTGCAGGGAGCGCGGTACGGCCACCGACTCGGCGGACATGCGGGTGTCGCTGAAGCGCGGCAAGCTGGAAGGCCTGGACGAGGTGACCGTCACGATCCAGGATGAGGCAGACCGAGACCACTGGCGCAGCGGCCTGCCCGATCGTTTCAGAGAAGAGGCCGAGGCGTTCGTCTGGGGACCGTGGGAGTTCAACACGGGCGCCAGCGCGCAGGTGATCAGCAACCGGACGACCAAGCCGCGGCCATACTCGCATGTCACTGGCAAGAACTGGGATCGTCTGTCCATGACCAGGACCCGGCCGGGCAGCTGGATGACCGGCACCAGCCAGGAGGACTGGCGCAGGCAGACCGGGGACCAGCCGATCCGGCTCCTGATCACCTGCCGCCGCCAGGGATACGAGCCGTGGCTCGTACCATACGAGATCATGGTCGAGCCGGACCAGGCACGATAAGCACACGCGCGGCCGCCGTTGCGGTCGGCAGAGCTGCGACGGCGCGGCGCGAGGATCCGCGGAATACTGGCCGGTAACATCGTCGTCATGTACGGAGATGTTCACGTGACCAGACGGGCTGCCCTGGGGCTGTTCCCCTACCGCCATTTTGGTGTCGAGATGCAGGGCGGCGGCATCTGCGAGAACAGCCCGCCAGGCATCCGCATCGTCTCCTTCCCGGACTTCTCCCGTGGTGGCACGACCTGGGTTCAGAACCCGGACGCGACCCCGGAGGACCGCGCCCGGGCCGTCGAGCGGGCCGCGTCGCGCATCGGCGAGCGCCGGTACAGCCTGACCGCCAACAACTGCGAGCATTTCGCGAACTGGTGTGCCACCGGCGCGGCGATCAGTCGTCAGGTGATCGCGTTCATCTCGGCTCTGGCTCAGATGGTGCTCGCTGCCGCGGTGTCGTTCCTGACCGTCTCTTTGGCCCGTGCCGCTCTCGCCGAGTAGCCGTACCGGGCGCTTGGCCAGCGCCGACTTGGCGGTCCTTAGCGGCGCACAGTCACCTGTTTGATGACCTGCGCCGACGCGACCGCGGGCTGCAGGAAGCTGCGGGGCACGGCCGCCGGATGGGCGGGCCGTACTGAATTTCGACCGCTTAACACCTGGTTAACCCCCGCTGCGGCGAGCCTTCACGGATCACCGCTTCGCCGATGTCGAGCGCGGCGCTCAGGTCCGCTCGGAGATGTGACGGCATGGTGCCGCAGCCAAGCCCGCAAGCAGCGACGATGCGCGCAAGCCTTCGCGATTGCTGGTCGCTGACCCAGCTGGCGCAGTCGCCATGGGAGAGGATTTCCCGTGCTGCATATCCGTCGGTGACCCGGACAATCTGGTCGGCCAGTTCTGAGGTTAGTGCTCGTGCTCCTGCTCCTGCGCGGCCGTGGGGGCGGATCGCGTCGATGGTCGACAGCACCAGCCGGGTGTAGAAGGTTACGGGGCTGGCCTGGAATCCGACCCGCCGGCATCGGCTGATAAGCGCGCCGGTATCGGGGTCGGCCAGCTGGCGGCCGGGCGGCAGCGACAGGGCGGCGAGGCAGGCGGTGACGGCGCCTTCCCAGGGCTCGCCGGGTGTGGTGGTGGCTAGGAGTTGCTGAGCGCCGTCGTGATCGCCGGCGATGGCGCGGGCGACGATGGCGACCTGGCGGCCGTCGAGCATGCGATGGCCAATTCCGTGATGCCGCTCAAGGTGAGCGACGGCATCCTGCCAGCGCCCGGCAGTGGTCAGCGCTCGTGTCCCGTCAGCGATGATGACCCGCCAGAGCCATCTGCGAGTTTCGTGCCCGTCCGCATCGGTGAGCGTCAGATCACCTGGCGCGGCGATACCGTCGATGACCACGGGTTTGCGGTCGGCGACGGCCTGGTAGAGGGCGAGGAGCACGTCGTATGCATCGTCGCCGTGTCCAGCGCGGATTCGCAGCCGGGCGAGGTTGACCAGTGGTTCCAGGCCCCGGATCGCATCCATGCGGCCGAGCGGGCAGGCGTGCAGGTAGGCGGTAGCGTGCCGACGGCACCACTCCCGGGCCAGGCCGGGCAGGCCGACATCGGATGCCAGGAGGGCGGCCTGGTTGAAGACGGTGGATGCAATGCCCTTGTCTGCCTCGCGGGTAGCTGTGCGGGCGAGGTCCGCGAGCGCCTGAACACGGGCCGGGAGCGGGGAGCAGGCCGGCCTGATCCGCGGCATGAGAGGGAAGCGCTGGGCTACCGGGCCGGTGGCCTGCATGGTCACTCCTGGGCTGGCGAGCCGGCGGCCGGGTCGGGTCCGAACACGACCGTGCTGGCGGTGGCGGCCAGGATCGCCTGGGCCGGGTAGGGAAGGCCGAGCCTGTTCCAAGCGAAGATCACGTGGTGCGCGAGGATCTCGCGAAGTCCGCGGTGCAGGGCTCCGGCGGCTGCTAGGGCCGCTAGGTCGCGGCCTGCGGCCGCATAGGCATCGGCCCAGGGGGCAATGCGGGCGAGCGGTGCGGCGTCGCGCATCTGGCTCTCGGCATCGACGGTCATCAGCCGGCGAACACGGGCCTGGAACGCGGCGAGGCGGCCTGGGTCGGGGTTCGGGCATGGCTGGCGGTGGCTGGCAACGCGTGCCCAGATGTCGCCTTGCTCGTACCAGTCCTGCCCGGCGGCGCGCATCAGGATGGAACACAGCATGACGGAGATCTCGCGGCGGTGCTCGCTGCCGGTTGCGTGGTCGTCGCGGAGATAGGCCAGCAGGCAGCGGCTATCGAGGTGGAAGAGCCGGTGCGCTGTGGCCATGGCTCTGGCCCCGCCGAAGGCGCGGGTTTCGGGCTCGTAGACGGCCGATGCCCAGCCGCTGATTTCTCGCCCGGCTGTTAGTTCGTTGAGGTGCCTTGCCAGCCAGTCGCCGGCTCGGGCTGGAGTCTGGAGGTACTTCGAGGGCAGGTACCGCACTCGCCAGCATGGGCGTTTGCGGATAAAGAACCAGGCGTCGACTGTCCGGGCCGTCTCGGCGGCGGCGAGGTGCGGTGCGAGATGGGCAATGGCGGTTCGCTCAGCTTGACCCCAGTCGGGGAAGGCTACGTTGACCTGCTTCCAGGCTGGCGGGTCATCGATCATGCGGCGTGTCTCCGTATTGCTCAGGCCAGGGCGAGGAACGTGTCCCAGTGCGGCGCCAGGACGGCACCGGTGCCGGCGGCGTGCAGGACGAGCGCGATACCGGCGATGCCGTCAAGCAACTCGGGGTTCGGGTCCGTCCGCGCGGCGAGCTGGGTGATCAGCCGGGCTGCGATCCTGGGTAGTTCCGCGCCGATCCCGGGCGTACGGGAGTTGGCGGCCATCCGTGAGGCGGCGTGGAGAAGCCCGGCTGTTCCGTGGCACAGCCCCGTTTCTTGCAGGCGGTCCAGCTCGGCCGGGTTGCGCAGCACTGCGAGCATCGCGGCCTCGGCGGCGTCTTGCCGGGCGGGCTCACCCAGGGCGATCCCGGCGAGCTGCTGGGCGCGAGCCGTGCCGCTGATGCCGTAGCACCAGGAAGGGCGGGGCCGCAACGCCGGGTCGACGCGGCGCCCGCGGGCTTGCTCGATGGTGATGAACCCGGGCCACCAGGGCCCGGCGGTGCCGTCGCCTCGCCACTGGTCGGTCCAGGCGCAGATGCGGCTGATCGCGTCGGCCATTCCGGGTACGGCAACGCCGCGCAGCAGCGCCAGCGACAGCACGGCGAGGACGGAGCCGATGCCGTGAGATAGCCCGAAGTTTCCGTGGCCGCGGGGGTAATCCGGGCTGGGCTCGCCGCTGGGCGCGACCGTGGTCCACCAGGGCGGGAGCGGGCTGGTTCCGGGCAGCGGACTAGTCAGGCGGGTCAGGTAGCGCAGGACGTCGCGGGTGATGGGGTGACCGGGCTGCCTGCTGAGATGGTAGGCGCCTAGCCCGGCCAGCCCGCGGATCAGGTCGAACTCGCGGAGTTCTGGTCGCTCGGCCCGGTCGATGCGAGCGCGAGCTCGGGCGAGACGGGTTCGGGTGATGGTGAGGGTGGCATCGTCGAGCGTGGCCAGGGCGCGGCGGTACCGATTTGACGAGGCCGCGGCGAGGTGCAGGACGAAGGCCAGCGCCGGGGCACCGAAGAACAAGCTCGCGTTGGATGCCGCGGTCACCTCACCGCAGACGGCGGCCGACAGCCAGGCGTGCGCGGCTGCCCAGTCGGCGCGCCCGGATCGGGCCCGCTCGATGTGCAGGACGGCGATGCCGGCGGCGCCGCCGGCCAGGGACTGCGGCCAGGACCGGCCGCCGGCCGGAGCCGCGCCCCGCCAGGCGGTGCGCGGGTCGGCCAGCACGCCTGCGAGTTCATCGGCGGCGGAGAGGGCGCTGTTCATGAATCTGACGTCTTTGCTCCTCGGGCAAGCCAGCTCAGCGCGGCGGCCCTGGCCAGGTGCAGGGCCGTGCGCTCCTGGTCGAGGTCCGCGCCCGCCATGCGCACGTGGTGCAGGTGCAGCAGGTCAGGCAGCAGCTCTGCCAGGCGGATTGTGCCGGCTTGCCCGAGCACGGTCCGGTAGGCGGCTAGCGCACTGCGGCGGGACAGCCAGCTCTCTGCCACCCGCGCGTCCAGCGGTGAAGTCCGGGTCACGCGGCCGTCCGGCAGGCAGGCAAGGGCGACGGCCTGGTCGTACTGGACGCGCGGCGGCCTGGCGCTGGACTGGGCGCGCTCGGCCAGCCACCGCATCGCCTGGGCGCGATCTCCGATCAGGCCGGCGGTGATGTCTGCCATGCTCGCCGCTGTCATGGCCTGTATGTCGGGGCCGTCCTTCGCGCCCGTCATCGCGAGCTGGGCTAGCGTGGCGGCGGAGTCGGCCGCGAAGAACTCTTCCGCCGCGTTGATGACCGCGGAGCCGCCGAAACGTGCTGTCTCGGGGTAGTAAGTATCCCAGCTCACGCGGGCGACCAGCCCAGCCCGGCAGAGGCGCTGGGTCCATGCGCCGACCTGCCCGGCGGCCGGGCTGCTCGTGCCGGGCGGGAGGGTCAGGCGCAGCCTCAGGTGCTCTTCCGGGTCGCTGTAGCGGATGAACCACCAGCGGACCTGGCCGTCGAGCTGGCCGAGCAGCGCTGGCAGCTGGCGGAGCAGGATGGAGTCTTGCTGGCCGCGGGGACAGTACAGCTTGAGGTACAGCCTCCCGTCGCAGCCGGGCAGGTGACCGTGACATGCGCGGGTGACCTCGCCCGGCCAGCGAACCGGGTCGAGCGCCGGGGCGGCGGCGGCCACAGGGATGACGATCTCGTGGGTGCGGCCGCCGGCCCACCGCAGGTCCTGCGGGCCGGGTGCGGGGCGCAGCAGGGCGCGGCCGGCGCGGTCCAGGTGCGTGCGCAGCAGGACGCGGTGCGCCGGGACCGTCAGGTCCAGGCTGAGGCACTGATCGCCGTCACCCAGAAAGACCCGGCCGGGCAGCCGGGCCTGCTCAGTGAAGGAGGCGAGGGCGTCATCCCACTGATCCTGGCCGGTGCCGGAGGCGGGAAGGTCGCTGGCGGTGAGCATCCAGCGGGCCGGGGACAGGACCGTCCGGCGGTAGCGCAGTGAGGGCAGGCACGGCAGCGCGGAGGCGGCTCCCCATTCGAACCCCGAGCAGGGAGCGACCAGCGCTGCCGGAGCCTCGACCAGGAACCGTGCCAGCGGATCCGTGTGATACGCCAGGTCAACGGCGTTGGCCAGTATCGTGTGCACCGGCCGTCGTCGCGACAGCGATACCAGGTGCAGCCGGCGGGCATCGGCGGTGACCGCCAGGTCCGTAACCGGAATCTGATCCGCGCCAGGCTTCCGGTGCTCGCCCAGCGAGATGATCAGCCCTGCCACCTGGAGGGCTCGCGCGACGTTCTCGGTGCTGACATAAAGCGGGACCGTGGAAACCTGCGCTAACAGCCCGCCGGCATGCACTCCGGGCACGGCCGCATACAACTCCAGCATCCGCTCGCGGTCCTGCGGATCGAACATCGACAGGAAACGCCCGGCCGTAGCTCCCGCTGCGCGCGACACCCCGGTGAGGTGCAGGGTGAACTGCCCCTGCTGCACGGCGCCCAGGCTCCGGGCGTGCAGCCGCACCGTCAGTTCGGCACTGGGCTGCACGGGGTCACCCGGACCGGCGGCAGCGAGTTCCGCGACCATCACGTCATCGAGCGTGACTTCGCTGACACCGCGAGCGACGGCCGTGGAGGCCAGCTTGAGCAGAGTCTTGTCCCGGCTGGTCAGCGGGCCGGGGCCTGCAGCCGGTGAGCCGAGGTAGCCAGCCGGATACCCGAGCCCTGTGCAGGGGTCGACAGCGTCCAGGACGGGCACGGCCGCTGCCGGGCCGTAGCGCTCAAGGAACCGGGCATGCCAGGCGACCCACCCTGAGCTGAGCGCGGGCCGCGCTGATAGGCGAGCCAGGGCTGCGGCGGCCGCCGCAGCCTCGGCCGCCACCGTCTGCGGGATCACCACGTCCCAGTCCAGCCGCAGGTCGATAGCCAGCGCGGGCTTGGAGTTGCCGCTGACGTCAGCCATCAGGGCGTGCGCTCGCGCCCGCTGGTCGCGGGCCGCGGCCCGGCACGGCGCCTCGTCGTGCCGGGCGATCGCTGCTCCGATCGCGCGGAGCCTGATCACCTCGGGGCTGCCGGTCACGGCAGGGCGGTCAAGCGAATCCAGTTCGGCCAGTAAGGCAGCAAGCGGGTCAGGAGCGGTCATCGGAGGCCGGAGGTTCGTGATCAGGAACCGCTGCTGGATCAGCTCGGCCAGGAACCCGTCGATCACGGTGCCGGGAACATCGTGGAACCGGCCAGTTAGCAGTGCCGCCAGGCCCGCGACGCGGATCGGGCGGCGAGCGCAGTCCAGCGCCGCCAGTGCCGGCGGAGTAGCCCGGATCCGCACCTGAAGCGGGCCGCCGCCGATCGTACGGCCGGGGAGGTGCTGGATAACCAGATGCCCGTCTCGCCTGACGACAAGATTGCTGGCGATCACCATCAGGCAGGGCCTCAGCTCCGCATCGCACTCAAGGTGCTCGATCACGTCCGTGATCCACTCGGCTGCCACTCTGGCCGTGGCATGGTGGCTGGTCCCTGCTGGCGCCGCTGGCCCCGCGCCGATCCGGGCCGGGGCGACACCCGCGAGCAGGCCGAAGGGCGTCGCGCGGCTCGTGAAGCGCAGCAGATAGCGCAAGGTCGCCAGCACGGCCCGGCGCAGGTCGGGCTCGGGTACTTGCCGCCCGGCGAGGATTTCGTCAACGCGGCGCGCTAAGTCAGGGCTGGCTGCCTGCACCGCGCACCGGAAATCGGTGAGCTGCCAGACCCGGTCAAGCCATCCCTGCCACGACCCCGGCCCGGCATCAGGTCCGGTCAGATCGGGCCATGGCAAGCCGCCGTTTCCCAGGTGCGAGGCCGGTGCCCGCACCACTGCGGCATCCAGGTACTCGTACACGGGCCATCCTCACGCCAGGGAGGTGCCCGGCCGGCCGGTTCGCCGGTTCTGTGCCGGGCACCGCCATCCCATCTAGCCTCGGGCGGCTGACGCCGTCACCTTCCGCAGCTGTTGCACGCTGTCGCGCACGTCGAGTTGCAGCCGTCGTCGGTCATCCGGATGAGCTGATCCGCAGCCGGCCCGGACTCGACGATGGTCACGTCGAGGTCCCAGTCGCCAAGGTCAGGCTCGTGCGCCTCATCTAGCTGAATGGACATGTCTTGCTCCTTTCCTGATTGCTGTCGCCTGGCAGTTCACGGCCACGAGACCGCGACCACTCCATGGCGCTTGGCCACGGTGCCTTCTGAAAGCGAGGCCGGGGCGGCGCCTGCGGGCAGGTACCTGAAGACCGCCGCACCGCGACGACGGTGGTTGAGCGCCCAGGTTCGCAGCAGATCCGCGTACTGCTCGGCGAGCGCTCCCGCCTGCGGCCCATGGGCGATGACGCCGCTTTCGAACCCGCCGGTGGCTTCATTCGGCCGCCGCGTCCGGTAGGCGAAGCTGTCGTCGCCGATCAGGGCGGTTACACCCATCGTCGCGGCGGGCGCGATGATCCCCTGGTCGATGAGCTGCTGGGTCGCGCACAGGCGCGCGACCCGGGGAAGGTTCACCGTGATGAAGAGCTCCAGCTCATCCGGCAAATCCCACGCCGCGCCAGACCAGCACAGCTCGGCCGGCGTGTCGAGCGCGCTGGCCAGCGCCGGGACCTCGAACCGCAGGTCCGGGTCGTCGGTTTCCAGCCAGACCCCGTCACGCAGCACCACCTTGCGCTCATCATGGGCGCCCTGACCCCGCACCGGAACGAACCGCGCCAGGCAGTAGCCCCGGCTGACCAGCCCTTCGCCCGCGCGATCGAAGGCGACGGACCGGGTCACGTCACGGACGCGCAGCGGAACGACCAGCCTGCCCCGCTGCGATAGCTGGGCTATCCACGCCGGCGGGACGTCCCATGCGCCGGCCGTCACGATGATCCGGTCGTAAGGGGCCCTGTCGGGAACCCCCGCCTCGGCATCGCCAAGCACTACGCCAACAGCGCCGTAGCCCGCCGCAGCCAGGCACGCACGGGCGCGGTCAGTGATATCCGGGTCGATGTCAACCGTCGTTACCTTCCCGTTCGGGCCGACGATCTCCTGGATCAGTGCCGCGTTGTAACCACCGGACCCCACCTCCAGCACGCTCATGCCCGGCTCGATCTCAGCCTGCTCCAGCATCACCGCCTGCAGGTGCGCCGCCGACATGACGCTCAGCGCCCGCCCGTCCGGTCCGCGCTTGGCCACCACGATCCCCTGTGCCGCGTACGCCGCCTCCAGCGGCTGTCCCGGAGCGAACAGGTGGCGTGGGACGGCGGCAATGGCTGCTGCTACGGGCTCGGACGTGATCGCGCCCTCCTCGCGAAGCTCGTCAACCATGCCCGCGCGCAGCGAAGCCGCGGCGTCCTGAACATCCGAATCCTGGAATGTAGTCATCTGGTCACCTTGTCGTAGGGAGTCTGGTGCGTTCGTGCGATGAACGGCGAGATCACTCGAGGCAGATTTGCCTCTTTCCGCGGCTCCTCCGTTGCCACGCGCAGCCCACCACATCTTGAACGGGCGACTGAATGGACATGATCATTTCTCCTGCGCCGCCCGCGATCTGTCAACTGGGGCAAATAGCAATGCTGCCGTGTTCGGTCGTCCGGCCGCAGCAGGTGCGCAGCTGGACTGGCTAGCAGCTGGACCGGCTGGCTTAAGACGACACAATTGAAAGCCGGAGTGTGCGGGCTGGTATTAACTCCTGGTTAACCCATTGGGCGGCGGCAGCGGTCCGGCCTGCTTTGGGTATCTGTCCTGCCGTTCACCACGGACGCCGAGGATCCCTGGCGGATCGTGGCTGCCCTGCGCGACGCGCTGGCACCGGGCAGCTACCTCGTGCCGTGCCACGGCACGGAAGAGTGCGGCCTGCGGTGATGGAGCCGATGGACAAGGTGTACAAGAGCAGCGTCCCAGCAAGGGAGCGCCCGCTCGCGCGTCGCGGCCCAGCCCGTCTCTGCCTGTTCGGCGTGCGCCGGTGCCTCACCGGGCGGCACCGCCCGGTGAGCACCTCGCGGCGGGATCAGAACGGTGCCTCGATGCCGTGCAGCCACACGGGGACGGGGCCGGCGCAGCCGGTGCAGACCTGGCCGCAGCCGTCGATATAGGTGGACTCGGCGGGGGTGGTGGGGGTGCCGCAGCCGGGCTTGGCGCAGGTGATGGTGTCTGCGGGGGAGGTGGTGGCGTTCATGGTGTGCTCCCTTCGTGGTGGTCCCCGGCGGCGGGGTCCTGGTTTGCGGGGTGTTCCGACGCCGGAGGGCACGCAGGC
>Ga0209517_10003327_pt1 | contig 21901 bp, 15 predicted proteins | sample PeaSoiMetSII2010_FD_187695 | JGI IMG/M metagenome (GOLD analysis project Ga0209517, IMG submission 187695) | Peat soil microbial communities from Weissenstadt, Germany - SII-2010 (SPAdes) (version 2) | ecosystem: Environmental > Terrestrial > Soil > Wetlands > Peat | place: Germany...
GGCAGCCAGTAGCCCACGGCGCAAGCCGTGGGTTGCAAGCACCGACCCTCTCCCCCGTCCCCTCTCCCGCCCAGCGGGAGAGGGGTGCCAAAGGCGGGGTGAGGGCCCTCTAACCCAGGGCTCGCGCCCTGGGCTACTTTATACCGCCCCTGACGGGGCTCTAAGAAACGGCCGCGCATGGGAGAAACTTTCCTAACGAACTTCCGACTCAGGACATCGGGGTTCTAGGTCCCCCGCCGTGCCAAATCCTGAATCGCCTTCTTTTCCCTCTCGTGCACCTGCGAATCAACCACTCGAACCTTGAAAATGATTCCCTGCGCCTCCACGCGCCGGCGCAGATCCTCAAATTCCGGCGACGATAGTTTGGATGGGCTGTGGGAAATCTCAATCAAGGTCCGTTCGAGTTCGTCGAGCAGGTTTGCTACGCCCGCCTCGCCCGCGCGCTCGGCCGTGAGACGGTAAAGGCGGTTTGCCGCCACCAGGTCCTCCGCGCGCTCACGCTCAGCGGAGATGTCCACCAATCGTTGGGGGCGGGTATTGACCAACTCCATCAGCACCATCTGCGAACGCTCGAGATGATCGCCCACGGCTACCAGCAGAATGCGTTCCCGCGACTGCGCCGAAACCGCCTGCAGCGGAACCTCTTGTCCGGTCCGCGGCCGGCCCGGCCAGAATCGCCCTGCGAAAAAGGCCCCCACTACCAGCGCGGCGACCAGCGCCACCGCACCGGCGGGCGCCAGAAACCGTGAGGCCCGGAAAGCGCCAAAGAAGCGCTGCCAGAACGTTACTGGTTCGACAGATTCAAGATGCGGAACGAGACGCCGCCAAACCTCCGCTTCGAAATCCTCGCCGAGCGCCGGCGGTTCCACCACGTCTGCCGCCCCCAGAACTGCCGCCAACCGCTGGTAACGCGCGCGGCAGGATTCACAGGCGCCCAGATGTTCCGTCAAACTGGCCCGCGGCGGCCCTCCGGCTTCGGCGTAATGGTAGAGAATCAATTCCTCTTCACTCGGATGTTTCACGTTCCGCACCTTCATCTTGCTGTAGGGGCGGCCCTCGTGGCCGCCCGCGGGCAACCTCAAGGGTTACCCTAGCCCTTCGCGGCCCCCTTACAACCTGTAGGGGTAGGGCTTGCCCTACCCGCTGGCCCTACCCTTTCGCGGCCCCTTCCTTGGGGACGGCCAGCCGTCCCCCTACAGGAGTCGAGGCTACGATCAGCGGCTCGAGTTCCTTCCGCAGTTTCTGGACGGCTCGATAAATGCTGTTCTTGGTGGCGCTTGCCCTAAGGCCCAGCACGCTGCCGATTTCTTCGATGGGCATCCCATCGTAGTGGCGCATCACGAACGCGGCGCGGACTTGGGGACTCATCTCGGCCAGCACGCTCTCCACCTTGTGCTTCAATTCGCCGCTCAGCAGAATGCGATCCGGGGTGGGATCGGCCGTAGGCAACTGTGCGATCCGTTCGGCGCCGGCTTCGTCACTACCCATGGGTTGCTCCACCTGTTCGTGCCGGCCTAACTTCCGCGTCAGGTCGAGCGCCACGTTTACGGCGATGCGGAAAATCCAGGTGCCAAAGCTGGAGCGCAATTCAAACTGCTTCAGCCGGCGGTAGGCTCTGAGAAAGGTTTCCTGCACCACATCCTCGGCGTCCTGTTCGTTCCGCGTCATACGATAGGCCAGGCGAAAGACCTTGCGGCTGTATCGATCCACGAGGACACGAAATGCTTCCGTCTCCCCGGCGCATGCTCGCGCCACAGCCGCTCGGTCGCTCTCGTCCATTCGCACCTTTAGACTGGGATCTTCGTGCACGGTTAGGCCCGTTGACGGAAAAAGTTGCGAGTCAAGAGTCAAGAGTCGAGAGTCGAAAGCGTGGTAGCGCGGACCCCCGGTTTTGGGGTCCGGGGCTCTTCCACGAAGCCACAGACAAGCCGCGGACCCCGACACCGGGGGGTCCCGCGCTACCCAGTTCTCGACCCTTGACTTTCGACTCTCGACTGCCGACTGCTCCTCCCCTTGCATGTCCCGGTTCAGTCGAGTACTCTCAGGAGCTATTCCATTCACTTGGAGGCGCAGCCAATCCCATGGAAATCCGACTAAGAAACTACAGTATAGTGGCCGCAGGGTTCACAGCAGCCACAATTCTACTTCTCGCGGGCAATCTCTTCGGCGCAAAGAAACCGAAACCGGCTCCGCCCGCCGAGCCGGCGGCTCCCGTGGTTGTGAAGCCGGACATCCCGGACCTCGAATTCATCACGCGCCTGCGCGATGAGGAATTCAACCATGGCGAGTTGATGGATATTATGAGTCACCTCACCGACGACATTGGTCCCCGCCTCACCGGCTCGCCCAACATGAAGAAGGCCAACGAGTGGACGCGCGACCAATTCAGCAAGTGGGGCCTGGTCAACGCTCACCTGGAGCCTTGGGGCACTTTCGGCCGCGGTTGGGCATACCAATTCTGCGAGGTCCGAATGGTCTCGCCGGATTACATGCAATTCCTGGCCCTGCCGGAAGCCTGGACGCCAGGAACGAACGGGCCCATCCAAGGAGAGGTGGTGCAATTGGTGGCCACAACCTCCGCCGACCTCGAGAAGTACAAGGGCAAACTCGGGGGCAAGATCGTGCTGATCGGCGAACCGCGCATACCCGAGCCTATCGAGAAGCCGATGTTTCGACGCGACGACGACGACGAACTGACGAAGCTGGCACTGTTTCAGATTCCCGGCGGCGGACCCGGAGGCCCAGGCGGACCGAACCCAGCCATGCGGCAGCAATTCGCGCAGCGCTTTCGCTTCCAGCGCGATTTGGTGAAGTTCCTCACCGATGAGCACGTGGCCGCCACGCTGGATCTCACCCGGCAACCCGGCCAGGACGGCACTATCTTTGTACAGTCGGGCGGAAGCTACGACAAGGGCAAGACGGTCGCTTTCCCGCGCATTACCATCGCGGTCGAGCACTACGGCCGCATGGTGCGCCTGCTGGCCAGGAAGGTGCCGGTCGAGGTGGAAGTCAACGTCCAGACTCAGTTCTATGACGACGATGACAAGGGCTACGATACTCTCGCGGAAATCCCGGGCGCCGATCCCAAGCTCAAAGAGCAACTGGTAATGCTCGGCGGATACCTGGACTCCTGGCACGGCGGCGAAGGCGCCACCGATAACGGCGCGGGAAGTATCGTAGCGATGGAGGCTGTGCGGCTGCTCGAAAAGCTCAGCGTGCATCCACGCAGGACGGTCCGCGTGGCGCTCTGGTCTGGCGAGGAGGAGGGCCTTCTAGGCTCGCGCGGATATGTGAAGAACCACTTCGGAGGGCGGCCGGAACAGCCACCGTCCAGGGACGACAACACGCCCGCGTTTATGCGCCCGCCCAGAGGTCCGCTGGAGTTGAAGCCGGAACAGAAACTGGTCTCGGCGTACTTCAACTTGGATAACGGCACCGGCAAGGTGCGCGGCGTGTACCTCCAGGGCAACGAGTTGGTGGCGGCAATGTTTCAGAAATGGATGGAGCCGTTCCGCGACCTTGGCATGACCACTCTCACCATGCGTAACACCGGAGGCACGGACCATCTCTCCTTCGACGCGGTCGGCATTCCCGGCTTTCAGTTCATCCAGGACCCGATGGACTACGACACGCTGACCCATCACTCGAACCTCGATGTCTACGAGCACATCCGCGCCGAAGACCTCAAGCAGGCAGCGGTGATTGTTGCCTGCTTCGTTTACAACGCTGCCATGCTCGACGAGATGCTGCCTCGGAAGCCGATTCGGCCGGAGGAATTCCAGCCGCCTAAGCCCCCGGAAGGCGAGACGCCGGCTGCGCCGCCTGCCAGGCCCATAAGCTCGGAAACGCCACCGACCAGCGCTCCGCAGCCATCGACGGCACAGTAAAGCAATCGGGAGAACGGGTGATCGGGAGATCGGGTGAACAAAAAGCCCGCGCCTCCTGGTCACCCGATCTACCAGTCTATTTGCCGCCCGCCACAACGCGTGCCTGCGAGTTTTCGGCCCCCTGACTCCTTAATCCGTCGATAACCGCCCTGCCGTAGGGGGACGGCGTCCCCGCATTTCTGCTGGCCCCGACGAGGGTAGGGCAAGCCCTACCCCTACACCGGCCGGGTCCAGCCGCGGGCGGCGTAGAGGCGCAAGGCCATGGTCCTACCGCCGTCGACCTCACCTATCGGCGGATTGGGGTGACTTTCTGTCTCTTGACAAACTAACTTAGATAGGCTAGAATCTCGCCTTGGGGTTGGCCGGAGGCTTTCGCTTGCGGTAACGAAATCATGCGACGCCGCCGCTCGCGCGAATTTGCCGCCGTAAATGCAGAAGTTGGGGCGGCCGCAATACGAAAAGCGAGGGAACAAAGCGAGAATGTCTATGAAAACAAAGGATCGCAGTTTCTCGGGCAGGGACGGTGGCCGCCCTTCGGGACCTCGACACAGCTTGCCCCGCCCAGTCCCCAGGCGGTAGGAATCGTGGATTTCCACCCACCAGCGAGTATTCTGGCCCTCCAGTTGCTCCACTTAAATCCCAGCCTCAACATATATTGTTGATAATAAACAGCTTAAGCGTTTCACCCGAGGTCAACTCTTGGCCCTCGTGTTGCACCGTCTTAGCGCAGGCGGTCACAAATGTCTTTCAGGCTTTGCTCCGGAAATCGAATGGTAGCGGAAGGCGCGCTTGCTGCGGGCTGTCGTTTCTTTGCTGGCTACCCGATAACCCCGGCTTCGGAAATCTACGAAGTCATGATGCGAGAACAGGCCGGCCGGGGCGGTCTGGCGCTTTCGGCACCGGACGAAATCTCCTCGCTCTGTTATTGCGTGGGGGCAAGCCTTCGAGGCCTCAAGGCGATGACGGCGACCTCCGGCCCCGGCTGGGCGCTGATGAGCGAGACCGTCCAGTATGCGCTGATGAGCGAAACGCCGGTGGTGATCGCGCTGGTTCAGAGGCTTGGCCCGAGCACAGGCGGGGCAACTCACGGAGCGCAGGGCGATATCTTCCTCGCCGAATTCTGCACTTCAGGAGGCTACACCATACCGGTCTTCGCCCCCTCGAACGCCGCCGAGTGTTACGAATTGACTCGCCAGGCGTTCAATTGGTCCGAACGCTTGCGCACGCCGGTCGTGTTGCTTTCTGACAAAGAAGTGGGGATGACCACCGAAGCCGTTGACGAAGCGGCCCTCGCTAAGCCGGCCGTTGTCGAGCGCACCTGGGGCGATGCCGGTGCCTCTGTCGCGGCCTATGACATTGAACGCGTCGAGGATGTGCCTTGTTTCGGCCCCGCCGGGGGCGAGGTTAAAGTCACGGTGACGGGGTCCGCCCACGATCACGAGGGGCGTTTGAGAAAGCCTTCGCCCGAAGTTGTCGAATTGCTACTTCACTTACAGCGCAAGATCGAAGCGCATGCCGGCGATATGGCTATGGTGCGTTCGGATCTCGATCTGGAAGCTTCCTGCTTGCTGGTCAGTTATGGCATCACGGCGCGCGCCGCCCGCCAAGCAGTCGGCATGCTTCGCAAAGAGGGTTTCCCAATCTCGTTCCTGCAGATTCAAACCCTCTTCCCGGTACCCACGGAGGCGCTCCACCGCGCGGCGGCAGGGATACGCACCGTCTTCGTCGCCGAGGAGAATTTGACCGGGCAATACCGCGCGGTGCTGGCTCCACTGCTGAACGGCAGGCGCCTTTTGGGGATCAACAAGATCGGCAGCATGATTTCCCCCACTGAGATTGTTCGCGCCATACGTCGAGCCGGCGGCACGATTCCGCGCGGCGACTGGCCCTGCGGGCGCTCATCCGAATTAGAGCTTCACGAACCGCCGGGGACACGAAAGGCGGGAGTGTGATGGGAAACACCACCTACCTTGCGGCCGACGCCAAGATGCCCTACTGCCGGGGATGCGGCCACGCGCTGGTGGTCCGCCAACTGAGCCGCGCGCTCGAAGGGCTCGCGCTCCCCGCGCGCTCCATCGTGCTCACCACGGACATCGGCTGCGTCGGCCTTGCAGACTCACTCTTCCCTTACGTGCACACAGTCCACACTACTCACGGGCGGTCGACCGCCATGGCCATCGGCATGGCCCTGGCAGAGGCCGTGCTTCCCGCCTCGGGCCTCAAGCCCATCGTGATGATTGGCGACGGCGGGGCCATGATTGGCTTGTTGCATTTGGTCCACGCCGCGCAATTGAACGTGGACATCACGGTGCTCGTTCATAACAACTTTCTGTTTGGGATGACGGGAGGCCAGCACTCAGCCCTCACGCCGCTCGACTGGTGCACTTCAACAACCCCCGAAGGAAACCGCGTGCCTCCGCTCGATCTTCTCGCACTCCTGCGCGCCGCGCACTCCGGCTTCCTAGCCCGCCAGTTTGCGACTGACGGCGACCTGAACGCCGTCATTGCTGACGCAATCGCTTATCCGGGGTTTTCCCTGGTCGAGATTCTGGAGATTTGCACCGGCTACGGCGGCCTCGAGAACAAGTCCAAGGGAGCCGCGCTCCACGAGGTGGCCGGCAGGCAGGGTTACGCGATTGGTCTGTTAGAAGCGGAACGGCCGCGCCTCACATTCGCCCAACTCTATCGACAGGAAATCGAAGCCCGTCCACCCCGCGGGCCCGCCGAGTGTCATTCCGAGCGCAGCGAGGAATCTCGCCCTGCCACGCTGCAACACGCAACCTCATCCGATTCGAGACTCAAGATTCAAGATTCAAAACCTCTGCACATCGTGATTGCGGGCACGGCCGGTGAAAGAGTGCAGTCCTCGGCAGCGCTGCTTTGCCGCGCCGCACTCAGCGCGGGCCTTTACACTACACAAAAGAACGACAATCCGGTGACGCAGGGCTCCGGATTCTCGCTCTCCGAGATTTGTTTGAGCCCCCAGCCCATCCAGTACACAGGAATGGAAAGCGCGGACGTCGTGATCGCGGTTAGCCAGGACGGATGGAACGAGCTTAAGGCGAATGGGACGTTGAACGCACTCACGTCCGGCTCGCTTCTCATCCTCGACTCAGAACTCGAGATCGAGGGCACTACGGGCAAATTGCACCGTCATTCGTTCCGCCACGACGCGACACCCAAGCGCGCAGCGCTCGCAGCGATTGCCTTCTGGCTGGGAAAAGAGCCTGTAGTCCCCAACGCAGCGTGGCATTCGGTGCTAGCCGCACTCCCCGTCGAACGGCGCACGGATGTCTCAGAGGCGTTAGGAGTTGGGTCAAACCTCGCACTCCAGGGAGGCGAGCGTGCAGCTTGACTCGGGAGAACCATGTTGTCATTCCGAGCGGAGCGAGGAATCTCGCCCTGCCGCGGGTTAATGGACAAGCAATATTCAGGGCGAGATTCCTCGCGGAGTCTACCCTGAGCACTCCAGAGCGAGATCCTTCGCTGCGCTCAGGATGACAGCGAAGGGCTCGGAATGACACGGCGTTTCGATAAATGACATTTTGTACGCAACGATGGCACCAAGATTGCTGTAATTAGAGTGTTCTGATCAAAACTGAATGGAGCGACGCAATGAATAGAAGCAAGGTAACAATTGACGGCAACGAAGCCGCGGCCTATGTGGCCTTCCGGGTCAGCGAGGTCATCGCCATCTACCCCATAACGCCCTCATCCCCCATGGGTGAGTGGGCGGACCAATGGTCGTCAGAGAGCAAACCGAATCTGTGGGGGACGATACCGCGCGTGGTTGAGATGCAAAGTGAAGGCGGGGCCGCCGGCGCTCTGCACGGCGCATTGCAAGGCGGCTCGCTGGCCACTACATTTACAGCCTCGCAGGGCCTGCTTTTGATGATCCCCAGTATGTACAAAATCGCTGGGGAACTTACCCCAACGGTATTCCATGTGTCGGCGAGAACGCTGGCGACGCACGCACTCTCCATCTTTGGAGATCAGGGCGACGTGATGGCTACGCGCCAGACAGGCTTCGCGCTGATCGCCTCAAACTCGGTGCAGGAGGTTATGGATACCGCTCTGATCGCATCGGCTGCCACCCTGCGAGCGCGCGTGCCGTTCCTGCATTTCTTCGACGGGTTCCGCACTTCCCACGAAGTCGGCAAAGTGGAGCAATTAACGAACGAAGACATGCTCGCCATGATTGACCACGAGCTGATCCTGGCGCATCGCAAGCGCGCCTTATCGCCGGATCACCCTTTCATCCGCGGCACCGCGCAGAACCCCGACACTTTCTTCCAGGAGCGCGAGACGGTAAACCCCTTTTACCAGGCCTGCCCGGCCATCGTGCAGGAAGAAATGGATAAATTCGCGCGGGTCGTGGGGCGTTCGTACCACCTCTTCGATTACGTTGGGGCGCCGGATGCCGAGCGCGTGATCATCCTGATGGGATCGGGAGCCGAAGCTGCGCAGGAAACTGTCGAGCACCTCACCGCCCAGGGTGAGAAAGTCGGCGTCCTGAAAGTGCGTTTGTATCGGCCCTTCTCGCTCGAGCACTTCATGAAGTCACTTCCCTCCACTGTGAAGAGCCTCGCTACTCTGGACCGCACCAAAGAGCCCGGCGCCGTGGGCGAGCCGCTTTACACGGATGTCATCACTGCGGTGAGCGAGGGCTTGGGAACCGGCCTTGCACCTTTCCAGACCTTCCCGCGAGTCATCGGAGGACGCTACGGGCTCTCCTCGAAGGAATTCACGCCTGCAATGGTGAAAGCCGTCTTCGACGAAATGCTCAAGGATAAGCCGCGCAACCATTTTACGGTCGGGATCAACGACGACGTAACACACACCAGCCTCGAATATGACCCGTCGTTTTCAACCGAAGATCCAAAAACTGTGCGCGCCGTCTTTTACGGCCTGGGAGCGGATGGCACGGTAGGCGCCAACAAGAATTCGATCAAGATCATCGGCGAGGACACGGACAACTACGCTCAAGGTTACTTTGTTTACGACTCGAAGAAGTCCGGCTCCGTTACGGTGTCTCACCTGCGTTTCGGGCCTAAGCCGATCCGTTCCACTTACCTGATCAGTAAGGCCAATTTCGTGGCTTGCCACCAGTTCAGCTTCCTCGAGCGGCTCGACGTGTTGAAGGCCGCGCAGCCCGGCGCCACGTTCCTGCTGAACAGCCCCTTCGGTCCGGAAGAAGTCTGGGACAACATGCCTCGAACCATTCAAGACGAGATCATCAAGAAGCAACTCCGGTTCTTTGTGATTGACGCCGTCAAGGTGGCTCACGCCGCCGGGATGGGCGGGCGCATCAACACGGTGATGCAAACCTGCTTCTTCGCCATCAGCGGCATTCTTCCCCGCGAGGAAGCGATTGCCGCCATCAAGCACTCCATCGAGAAGACCTACGGCAAGCGCGGCGAAGCCGTTGTGCAGAAGAACTACGCCGCTGTGGACCAGTCTCTTAGCAACCTGCACGAAGTCAAAGTCCCGGATCGTGTTTCGAGTACGTTCGACATGCGCCGCCCGGTGCCGGAAGAAGCTCCGGAGTTCGTCCAGAGAGTGCTCGCCAAGATGATCACCGGCGAAGGCGATGACCTGCCGGTGAGCGCCATGCCGGTGGATGGCACATTCCCCAGCGCCACCGCCCAGTGGGAAAAGCGCAATATCGCGCTCGAAATTCCGGTGTGGGATGAGGAGATCTGCATCCAGTGCGGCAAGTGCATCCTGGTTTGCCCGCACGCGGTCGTTCGTTCCAAAATCTACGATTCCCGGCTCCTCGAAGGCGCGCCCGCCACATTCAAGTCCACCGCGGCGCGCTGGAAGGAATTCAAAGAACTGAAATACACCCTCCAGATCGCCCCGGAAGATTGCACTGGTTGCACTCTGTGCGTGCAGGTTTGCCCGGTGAAGAGTAAGAGCGAGGCGAAGCACAAAGCCATCAACATGGCCCCTCAACCGGCGCTCCGGGAGGCCGAGCGCGACAACTGGAATTTCTTCCTCACGCTCCCCGAAGTCGACCGGCGCACCCTCAGCCTGGGTCAGGTGAAAGACGTACAGTTGCTACAACCCTTATTCGAGTTCTCCGGCGCTTGCGCGGGCTGCGGCGAGACGCCTTACATCAAGTTGATGAGCCAACTCTTCGGCGACCGGGCGCTGATCTCCAACGCCACAGGCTGCACGTCCATCTACGGCGGCAACCTGCCGACCACCCCCTACGCCCAGAACAACGACGGGCGCGGCCCGGCGTGGACGAACTCCTTGTTCGAAGACAACGCGGAGTTCGGATTGGGCCTGCGCCTTGCCGTCGACAAGCAAACCGAATACGCGCGCGAATTGCTCACTCGCCTTTCTTCTGAGCTGGGCGATGCGCTGGTCCTCGCCCTCCTGGCCGCCGACCAGACCACCGAGTCCGGCATCCGCGAGCAGCGTGAACGGGTGCAGGTGCTCAAGTCCAAACTCGCCGGCCTCGAGAGCGCGGAAGCGCGCGACCTCGCCAGCCTGGCGGACTCCCTGGTTAAGAAGAGCGTCTGGATTCTGGGCGGGGATGGATGGGCCTACGACATCGGCTACGGCGGCCTCGATCACGTCCTGGCCTCAGGGCGCAATGTAAACGTCCTGGTGGTCGACACCGAGGTCTACTCGAACACCGGCGGCCAGATGTCCAAGTCCACCCCGCGCGGCGCGGTGGCCAAGTTCGCGGCGGGCGGGAAGCCCCGGCCCAAGAAAGACCTGGGCCTGATGGCCATGAGTTACGGCAACGTCTACGTGGCCGCCGTGGCCATGGGATCGAGCGACATGCACACGCTCAAGGCTTTCCTCGAGGCCGAGGCTTATGATGGCCCGTCGCTCATCATCGCTTACTCGCATTGCATCGCGCATGGCTACGACCTGGTTCATGGCCTGGATCAGCAGAAGGCCGCCGTGCAGTCCGGTTACTGGCCTCTCTACCGCTACAATCCGGACCAGGCCAAGCTGGGCAAGAATCCCTTCCAGCTTGATTCCAAGCCCCCCGCGTTGCCCCTTGATAAATATATCTATAACGAAACGCGTTATACCATGCTGAAACATAGCGACCCTCAGGCTGCCAAGCTCTTGCTGCAATTTGCCGAGGAAGACGTTCGCAATCGCTGGCGCGTTTATCAGAACATGGCCGCCATGCCCGTCAACGGCGCGGTAAAGGAGGTAAAGTAATGATCGACCTCTCCACGACTTATCACGGCATCAATCTGAAGAACCCTCTGGTGGTTTCGGCCTCCCCGCTGTCGGAGGAACTCAAGAACCTCCGCCGCATGGAGGATAGCGGCGCGGCGGCAATTGTCCTGCCTTCGCTCTTCGAGGAACAGATCAACATCGAAAGCCGGGTGCTCGACCAGTTTCTGCAACAGGGCACCGAAAGCTTCGCCGAATCACTCACCTATTTCCCCGATCTGACAGGATACAACCTCGGCCCGGAAGGATACTGCGAGCACGTCCGCCGGGCCAAGGCGGCTGTCGGCATCCCCATTATCGCCAGCCTCAATGGCTCTTCCATCGGCGGCTGGATTGACTACGCGAAGAAGATTCAAGACGCCGGAGCGGATGCACTCGAGTTGAATATCTACTACATTCCGACCAGCGTCGATCAGACCTGCGCAGAAGTCGAAAAGCTCTATTGCGACCTGGTGGCCACGGTGAAGTCCAGTCTGAAGATTCCGGTGGCCGTCAAGATCGGCGCGTATTTCAGCTCGCTCGCTCACATGGCCAAACGCCTCGACGATGCCGGGGCCGACGCTTTGGTGCTCTTCAACCGTTTTTACCAACCGGACTTCGACATCGATAACCTCGAGGTGGTGCCCAACCTCATGCTTAGCACCTCGCACGAATTGCTGCTGCGACTGAACTGGGTGGCAATTCTGTTCGGGCATATCAAGGCCGATCTTTGCGTCACCGGCGGCGTGCATACCTCTGCCGATGTACTGAAAGCCATGATGGCCGGCGCGCGTGTGGTGGCAGTAACTTCCGCATTGCTTCGCAACGGCATCGGCCACCTCGCCACCCTGCGCAACGACATGCTCGCCTGGATGGAAGAACACGAGTACCAGTCCATCCGCCAGATGCAAGGCAGCATGAGCCAGAAATCCGTCGCCGACCCCTCCGCCTTCCAGCGCGCTAACTACGTCCGCGTGCTCAGTTCGTATTCGATGAAAGGCGTGCCGCTGTAGGAGGAAGGCAGTAGGCAGTGGGCAGTAGGCAGTAGGCAAGAATTAGAGACTCAGCCCTCTCCCTTGGGGAGAGGGTGGTCCTCGACGGCGCCTTCATCAGCCGTCGAGGACCGGGTGAGGGGTTACTTCACCATCCTGCACGATCACCACGACATCGATAATCCAGAGTTAGCGCATACATCACGATCAAACCCGTCGTGACGTATGCGCCACCCGTGCGCCCCCCCACCCGGCCTGCACCGGCTGATGAAAACGCCGGCTACCGCCCACCCTCTCCCCCAAGGGGCAGAGGGACACGCGTCGCGCGCGTGGCACATTCGTCCCGTTGCCTTCCGCCCTACTCGCTCTGGGCATACTTGCAGCGCATTGCAAGGAGACCAGTAGCCGCAGTGGGATCAATGTCAGCGAAGAGCAGGCCTTCTTTGCCGTACGGCTGGTAGCAAAGCAGTGTCCCATCGGGCCCTACCACCGCGGAAGTAGTCGGCGAGCCGGCGCTGGCGCAGTTTACAGACACGAAATAGCAGCTGTTCTCAGCGGCACGGCATAAGATTGCCTTTTCATGGAATGTGTTTGCAGGGTCGGCGAAGCTCGAGGGCACGTAACCCCCAGGCTCAGCCAGATGGAAATGAGGGTGGAAAACGATTTGCGCACCGCGGCGCACCGCCCACCGCACGGTCTCCGGATATCGCCAACCTTCATGGCAGATCGCGATCCCAAAAGTCACCAAGCCGCAATGGAAGATCTGCCGGCCGGAACCGCAGGCATAAGTGCTCTCCTCCGAGGGATCGAGCTGGACTTTGTCCTGAAATCCCGCGATTGTCCCGTCTGCATTAATAACCATCGCAGTGGCGTACAACTTGCCTTCGACGACGCGTCCTGTGCCCAGGATGACCGCAACCTTTGCCGCCGCCGCGGCCTCCGCAATTGCGGACCAAGCTCGACCGAGGAACGCAGCGTCGGGAGTCGGCACATTATTTCCCCCTCCTCGATACCCGGGAACAAAGCACTCCGGAAAGCAGATGAGATCGGCCCGTTCGAAAGACGCTTCGGCAACGGCTTGGCCGGCTAAAGCGACCGACTCCGCGGGAGAGGACGGAACTCTGAGGTTGGCGAGCGCGATTCGAAACATCTTCACTTTGCCTCAATTTAACGCTAGGAAAAGCTGCAAAGTCCCAACGTCAGGACTCTGCGCTACGCCGCACTAGATCTAGATAATATACCGCACATTAATACTTAGTCAGAGATGAGAAGTTGAACTCGCGGATCTTCATGGCGGGGACGACCATTTCGAAGGACTCTTCTCCGGCGGTTCGCTGAGGCTGTCCGAGCATCTCAACCTGGCGGAGCATTTCCACGATACTTTGATTGAATCGCAGGTTCTTCACGCCGTGCTTCGTCTGCCCATCCTCGATCCAGAATGTTCCGTCACGTGTCATGCCGGTAAGAATCTTCTGGTACGGGTCCACCTCGCGGATATACCAGAAGCGCGTGATGAGCAAGCCGTTGGGGGTGGACTTCACCATATCCTCAATGCTCGAACGCGCGCCCTCCATCACAATGTTCAAGGGGGCTTCGCCATACTCGTTGGGAAGCGGGAAGCCGTGGCCGGTGGGCTGGGTTCCGAGCTTGTGGGCGGTTTGCCGCGCGTAAACCAAGCTTTTTACCACGCCCTTTTTCACGATGTTGACGCGCTGGCGGGGGATGCCCTCGCCGTCAAACGGAGCGCCGGTTTGGGAGGGGTGGAAAACATCGTCGCGGAGACTGATGTTATCGCCAAAGACCTTTTCACCCACTCTGTCTGTGAGGAAACTGCGCTTCTCGTCGACTGCCAAGCCGCTGAAATCCAGTACCAGGAAGCCCAGCAGGTCGAGAACCGCCGCAGGCTCGAGGATCACGGTGTACTTCCCCGGGGCGATATCCTGCGGGTTCTGGCTTTGGAGCGCCTTCTCGGCCGCGCGTTCCGCCAGTTCCAGCGGTTCCACTTCAGGCCAGTAAGGCGAGCTCTTCTTAGCCCAACCCGAGCCATCCGGTCCGAGCATGGTGACTGAAAATTCCGACAGCGTCTCCTCATGGAAGGCGGAAAGGCCGCGGGAATTGAAGATGCCGTAAGAGCTTGCGCCGCTCGAAAAGACTCCGGCAGCGGTCAGTTCGCTCTTCTCCGCGCGCTGGATGACGCCGGCCACGGTTGCGGCGCGAGTGGCGGGACTTAGTTCCGCTGTTTCAGGGAAAAAACGGCTAACGGCCCTGTAAGTCTGGGGGCCCGGCATGGGCAGAAGCTGCGGGTCAGGCGGTTGCAAGCGCGCCAGCGCCAAGACGTCCTCGCAAGTCTGGCGTGTGGATTTCTCATCGAACTTGTTGGTGCTGGCGCGCGCCATCCGCCCTTCCGTCACCGCGCGGATCGACACCACCGTGCTTTCTTCCGAGACATTCTGGTGAATGATGTTGTTGGCAAAGCGAGTGAGCGCAAAGTTGGCGGAGGTTATCATAACCTCCGTTTCTTCGGCTGTAGAATACTTGAGGACGCGATCGAAAATTTGTTCAGCTTGTTGACGAGAAAGGGGCATAGGAAGTCTAAAGTTGAAAGTCGAAAGTCAAAAGTCGAAGTCAAGAAGTCCAAAAGTCAAGGAGTCGAAAAGCCTGTCATTCTGAGCGAAGCGAAGAATCCCGGTAGTTTGTTGAGGCGGAGAAAAACTGCGGAGATTCTTCGCTTCGCTCAGAATGACCGGATCGCCGGTCTTTCGACTCTTGACTTTCGACTCTCCACTCTTAACTGTCGATTGCTCGACTAGCTGTTTCCGCTGTACGCCACTCCCACTTGCACGTTGCGAAAGCGCGCCGGGGATGCACCGTGGCCGGTTCCCATGGCCTGCATGGGCTGACCTTTGCCGCAATTGGGCACGCCCCACAACGTCCAATGCTCGGGGCCGCAGATGGCGTCGCAGGAATTCCAGAATTCTGTGGTGATGCCGCCGTAGCTCGGGTTCTTGAGCATGCGGGTCTTCTTGCCGGCGCGGATTTCCCAGCCGATTTCGGTCCCGAACTGGAAGTTGTAGCGCCGGTCGTCGATCGACCAGCTACGGTTGGTCTCCATGTAGATGCCGTCGTCGGTGTCGGCAATCAAGTCATCCAATTTCCACGTACCAGGGAGCAGGCTAATGTTGGTCATGCGGATCAGCGGTATGCGATTCCAGCCTTCGGCGCGCATGGCGCCTCCCGAGCGCGCCTGTCCGACGGCGGCTGCGGTCTCCCGCGAGGTCAGATAACCCACGAACAACCCATCCTTGACGATGGGCGTCGCTTGGGCCGGCACGCCTTCATCGTCGTAGGCAAAGGTACCCAAACCGGGTCCGTGGGCCGGCGTAGCATCGGCGACCACGTTGACGACGTCGGAGGCATATTTGAGAGTCCCAAGCTTGTCGAGTGTAAGGAAACTCAGGCCGGCAAAATTGGCCTCGGTACCCAGTACGCGGTCAAGTTCGATGGGGTGCCCAATCGACTCGTGAACCTGCAAGCCGAGTTGCGAACCCTCGAGGATGATGTCCTTCACGCCCGACGGGCATTGGTCGGCTTTGTGAAGAGCCACTGCTTCTTCAGCGATGCGCGGGGCGTTCGCCACCAGGTCCAATTCGCCCACCAGTTCATATCCTCGTGTCTGGTACTGGCCGCCAAAAGAGTTGGGATAGGAACGCCTTTGAATCTCACCCTCGGCGAACGAGGTGGCCACAAAACCTGCGCCGGTCTGAGTCTTCTTCTGCGTGATCTCCGAGCCAGCGGTGGAAAGGAAGAGTTGTTCTATGCGGCGAAAATCCATTGCGGCTTCGGCCAGCGTCACGCCTTTCACGCGGCGCAATTCGCGATCCGTCTCGAGCAGCAACTCCAGGCAAGTTGACACGGGAATCAAGAAGGGATCGATGCGGCAGGGGGCTTCCCAACGATCGATGATCTTGGGTTCCTTCGCCAAGCCAACGTCCTGCTTCTTGGCGGTAGCGCTGGCGCGCGCGATTTCGACAGCGTGAGCGGCCACACGGTCGACGCTCGAGCGGTTGAGATCGTCTGTGGCGGAAAAGCCCCAGGCGCCCTCCGCCACTACCCGGACGCCCACTCCCATGGATTGGGATTCCCTGACCTGTGCAGGCTGGCCATTCTTGGTGGAGATGTAACGCTGCCGCAGGTCCACGACCCGCACATCTGCATACGTGGCGCCGCGTGCCTTGGCGGTGTCCAGCGCCCATCCCCCGATATCTTTCATGATTTCGCTTTCCCAGAGATTAATTGAGTCATTGGGCCATCGAGCCATTGGGTCATTGGGTCATTGAGTGATTCAGTCATTGAATGAATTCTCCCTGAAGCCCTTTGTAGGTCCAAAGGGTCAGTTAAACGCTGCTTCAATGAGACAATGGCCCAATCCCTCAATGACCCAATGGCTCAATGGCTCAATCGTCTTACGTTCCCTCCGCCCAGGAGGCCAGGTACTCCTCCTGCTCGGGCGTTAGCTTGTCAATGGTGACGCCCAGCGAATCGAGCTTGAGGCGCGCGACGTTCTTGTCAATATCCGCCGGAACGGGATATACCTTTGGCGAGAGCTCCGCCGCATGTTTCACAAGATGCTCCACGCAGAGCGCCTGATTGGCGAAACTCATGTCCATCACCACTGCCGGATGCCCTTCCGCGGCCACCAGGTTGATCAGCCGGCCTTCACCCAGGACGTAGATCTTGCGCTTGTCAGGCAGGGTGTACTCATCCACAAAGTCTCGAGTGTGGCGCTTGCTGACGGCCATGGCCTCGATGGCAGGCAGGTCCAATTCGACGTTGAAGTGCCCGGAATTCGCGACCACCGCGCCATCCTTCATCACGCGGAAATGCTCGCCGCGGATGACCGACTTGTTTCCGGTGACTGTGACGAAAACGTCTCCCCACTTGGCAGCTTCCGCCATGGGCATGACTGAGTATCCGTCCATGATAGCTTCGATGGCGCGCGTGGGGTCCGTCTCCGTGACGGCAACGTGAGATCCCAAGCCCTTAGCGCGCATGGCTACGCCGCGTCCGCAGTAGCCGTATCCGCATACCACAACGTGCAGCCCCGCAAATAGCAGGTTGGTGGCGCGGAGAATGCCGTCGATGGTGGATTGGCCCGTGCCGTAGCGGTTATCGAAAAGGTGCTTGGTGTCAGCGTCGTTTACGGCAATGATGGGATACTTCAGCAGGCCATTGTTGGCCATGCTGCGCAGCCGGATGACGCCGGTGGTGGTTTCTTCGGTTCCGCCGATGACGCCCGAAACCAGGTCCTGCCGCTTGCTCAGGATGGCGGTGACAAGGTCGGCGCCATCGTCCATGGTGATCTGGGGTTTTTGATCCAGAGCCGATGAGATGTGCGAGTAATAGGTGTCTTTATCTTCACCTTTGATGGCAAAGACGGGGATGTGGAAATCCCGCACCAGCGATGCAGCCACATCGTCCTGGGTGCTCAGCGGGTTCGAGGCGCAGACCACAACGTTCGCGCCACCGTCCCGAAGTGTAACGGCGAGATTTCCAGTTTCCGTGGTCACATGAAGGCAGGCCGCAATCCTCACGCCCTCAAGGGGACGTTCTGCGGCAAATCGCTTCCGGATAAGGTTCAGTACGGGCATCCATTGCCCTGCCCACTCCATCCGGGTCTTTCCCTTGCCCGCCAATTCCAAGTCTTTCACGTCACAAGCGAGTTGTTGCGTAACAGGCATTTAGATTCCAGACTCCTTTCGAAGTGCGGCCGCTTTATCGGTTCGTTCCCAGGTGAATTCGGGCTCCGAGCGGCCGAAGTGGCCGTAGGCGGCGGTCTTTCTGTAAACCGGGCGCCGTAAGTCCAGTGATTCAATAATTCCTTTAGGTGTCAGCTCAAAGTGCTTGCGAATAAGCGCCTCGAGGGTGCAGTTGTCGACTTTGCCGGTGCCGAAGGTATCGACCATAATCGAAACCGGCTGCTCGACGCCGATGGCGTAAGCCAGTTGGACTTCGGCACAGTTCGCAAGCCCGGCTGCGACAATGTTCTTAGCAATATAGCGGGCCATGTAGGCCGCCGACCGGTCCACCTTGGTGGGGTCCTTTCCGGAAAAACACCCGCCGCCGTGGTGAGCCGAGCCGCCGTAAGTGTCCACAATGATCTTGCGGCCCGTCAGCCCCGAATCGCCCACCGGCCCGCCGGTCACAAACCGTCCGGTGGGATTAATGTGGTACTTGGTGTTCTCATCGAGCATGTGGGCGGGAATAACCGTCTTGATGATGCATTCCCGCACGCCCTCACGAACGGTTTCGATCCTCGCGCTGTCCGCATGCTGCGTGGAGACGACGACGGCGTCAACGCGCACGGGCTTCCTTCCCTCGTATTCGACCGTGACCTGAGACTTGCCGTCTGGACGCAGGAAATCGAGAACTCCGCGGCGGCGGGATTCCGCCAATTGCAAGCACAACTTGTGCGCCATCATGATGGGAAACGGCATCAGTTCCTTGGTCTCGTCGCAGGCATAGCCAAACATCAGACCTTGATCACCGGCGCCCCCGATGTCAACCCCCATGGCAATGTCGGAGCTTTGTTGGGTCAAGTTGGCGGTTATCCGGCAGGTGTCTGCCGTAAACCCAGCGTCTGCTTGGGTGTAGCCGATCTTGCGAATCGTCTCCCGGACCAGTGGATCAATGTCGAGCTTGGCCTTGGTAGTGACTTCACCCACCACGTAGACATCCTGATCTTTGGCCATGCTCTCGCACGCGACACGTCCCAACGGGTCCGCCGACAGAACGGCATCCAGTACCGCATCCGAGATCTGGTCACAAAGTTTGTCCGGATGACCCTCGGTAACCGATTCAGATGTAAAGAAGTGACTTTGCTTCAGACCAGACACGCTGGGCCTCCTTGATTAGTGTTCTAGATGGGGAATTAAAGGCTGACACGATCTGTTCAAGCTATCATATGCGGCGGAAGAGTGTCAATGATTTTGCTGCCGGGTAGGGGTGTCATTGGAGTTATCCGTGTCCTCGAAGGCACGGTCAACCCCGCGGTGTAGGCGCGACCCTTGTGGCCACCCTCGGGCGCTTACTCCACCCGAAGCTCTCGGTTGACAATTACGCAGCGGCCCGTCACGATGGACGTGCGCGCTTAGCAGGCTGTGGAAAGACCCTCCTCGCTGTCATCCTGAAGAGCCGCAGGCGACGAAGGATCCCCGTAGTTCGTTGAAAATACAACTACCGAGATTCTTCGCTTCGCTCAGAGTTTGTGATTTTTTTGGATTTTTGGCCATTTTCGAGCACTTAACTCTTTTGTTATCAATGGCACTTTTTCGCAATATCCAAAAAAATCACGCTCTCTCAGAATGACAATTTTTCGAGAGTTTTTCCCCAGCCTGTTGCGGCTGCGCATGTCAACGCGGTGGACATTGAATGAGCTTGCAGGCGTTCTTTGCCTTGCTGGGCGGATTGCTGGTTCTGGCTTTTGTCGCCAATCGCTTGGCGCAGCGGACGCGTGTGCCGGACGCCGTGGTGCTGATTCTAACCGGGTTGCTGCTGGGTCCGGTTTTCCATCTCGTGGACGCCACGCAATATGAAAATGTGACACGAGGATTCGGCACGCTGGCCTTGATCTTGATTCTCTTTGAGGCCGGCCTCGAACTCGATGTCGACGAAACCTTGCGACATGCCGGCGGCGGCCTGGCGCTATCCTGGTCGTCTTACCTGATAACCGCGGCGTTAGTGGCGGGGGTTGCCAAGTGGTCGCTGGGGCTTTCCTGGGACGGGGCGTTGCTGGTGGGCGCGGTGCTCGGGTGCGTCAGCAGTACCATCATGCTTCCCGCGCTTCAGCAAATTCCGATGCGGAAGCCGGTGAAGCTTACGCTGCTAGTGGAGAGTTCGATTGGCGACGTGCTGGCCGTGCTTACGGTGGGCGCTTTGTTAGACCTTTCGCGGTCGCAGGGCTCGCTCTTCAAGGGGCTGGTGGGCGGATTTGCTTTCGAGTTGGCCGGATCGCTGGTGCTGGGAGTGGGGGCGGGGTTGGCATGGTCCCGGCTCATGCCCTTCCTCTCCGACCAGCGGTTCTGGCAAGCCCTGACGTTTGCCGCAGTCTTGCTGCTCTATTCCGGAGCAACCGCCGTCAAAGCCAGCGGGTTGTTCGCGGTGCTGGTGTTTGGCCTCGTGCTGGCCAACGTCTCGCAGATCAGAAAGCAACTTTTCCCAGTCGCCATTGGCGATGACCGGCAGGAAGAGAATCTTCACCACCAGATTCTGAATTTTCATTCCGAGCTGGCCTTCCTGATTCGCACCTTCTTCTTCGTCATGATCGGAGCGGTGGTGCATTTTTCCGGACTGCGCGCCAACGCCATTGCGATTCTCGGATTTGCGGGAGCCGTTCTGTTCGCCCGCTGGCTGGCCGTAAACATCAGCGGCTGGACGTGGAAGGGAATCTCGACCCAGGAACGAGAACTGATCATCTTGCTGCTTCCCCGCGGGCTGATCACGGCGGTGCTTGCCATTCAGGTGATCGACGCGCGCGGAGCTTCGTTCGCCTTCTTGCGCGGCGTGGCCTTCGCCATTATTCTGCTCACCAACCTGCTTCTGGTCCTGGCCAGCGTGCGGGCCCGGCGCGCCATTCCACAGGCCGTGTTTCCCGAGCAAATTCCGCAGGAGCATGCTGTAGAATAAGCGCCCGCTGGCACTTCCTGGGATCGGCGATTGGGTCGCTTCTTGGGGTGCCCTCCTGAACATCGACGACTGACAAATTTCCGCGTGTAGGAAGGGAGGAGTCTGGGAAGCTGGCCTGCGCTATCCCTTTCTAGCCGGGGTGAGGTAGAATCTCAAGTGGGGAGGTGAGGACGATGGCCAACTTAGATCGCATCACGACTGACCCGGCGCGATTGAACGGGGAACCGTGTATCCGTAACCTTCGACTGACGGTGCGACGGGTGCTGCAAGCAATTGCCACCTACCCTGACCGCAACGAGCTCAAACGCGAGTACCCAGAACTAGAAGATGAGGATATCCGCCAAGCCCTACTCTTCGCTGCCACTTACCTGGATGACAAGATACTTCCACTTGTGACGGCCCGCTGATGTTGCTTCTCGACCAGGGCCTGCCTCGCAGCACAACGCTTCGTTTACAGGCGCTGGGGGTCGATGCCGAGCACGTTGGAGAATGCGGCCTTGCAACAGCGGATGACCGAACCATCCTCGATTACGCCCGCCGTCGCGGCCATATCATTGTTACTCTGGATGCGGATTTCCATAAATATCTAGCGCTTTCGCGGGCCACCACACCATCCGTCATCCGTATCCGCATTGAGGGGCTGAAGGCCGAGCAACTCGCCGCCTTGTTGGTGGATGTGCTCGGCGAATGTCGAGAGGACCTGAGCCGTGGTGCGGTGATTTCCGTGACCGAGACTCGCATCCGACTCCGCAATCTGCCCCTTCTCCCTTAGTGGGACAGGCGCGGGAAGGACAAGCCGCGGACATGCGAGGGCCGGCGTGCCCTATGCGGGCTTGGTGACGGCGCGGCGGGACAGCAGGTACGATTTAAGGAACGGATCGATGTCGCCGTCCAGGACACGGTCAGTGTCACCCATCTCGAATTTCGTGCGGTGGTCCTTGATGAGGCGGTAAGGGTGGAGGACGTAGGACCGAATCTGGCTGCCAAAGTCGATGTCGGCCTTGGAAGCCTCGAGTTTATCCGAGGCCTCCCGCCGGTTGCGCAGCTCTAACTCATACAGCCGGGAGCGCAGGAACTTCATGGCCATATCCTTGTTGCGGTGCTGGGAGCGCTCGTTCTGGCACTGGGCCACGGTGCCTGTGGGGATGTGAG
>Ga0209517_10003330_pt1 | contig 21889 bp, 12 predicted proteins | sample PeaSoiMetSII2010_FD_187695 | JGI IMG/M metagenome (GOLD analysis project Ga0209517, IMG submission 187695) | Peat soil microbial communities from Weissenstadt, Germany - SII-2010 (SPAdes) (version 2) | ecosystem: Environmental > Terrestrial > Soil > Wetlands > Peat | place: Germany...
CGTCAAGCGTGTACCTTTGGGAAGTTCTGCGATCGTACGAGCCATGTGCGGTCCTCCTCTCATTTTAATGAGAGCAGTATACCGCATATTTACTTAAGTGAACAGTATTGGGCTTCAGCCCCGCCGTGACTTGCAACTCCCTCTCCCCCCACCCCTCTCCCGCTTGCGGGAGAGGGGGGACCACGAAGTGGTGGGCGAGGGTTCTGACGGCGGGGCTAAAGCCCCGCCCTTCCACATCCCGGATTACGACAAGGCAGGCACTCCCCTGCGCTTCTGAGTATCGCGCCGCCTACGTCATTCCCGCGAAAGCGGGAATCCACCGAATTGACAATGGACCCCCGCTTGCGCGCGGGTGACGGCGCTGGTCTTCATCGGCTCGCACGGGCCAAAGGCGCCTGATAACTCTCGCGGCTCGCCTCTTGCAGGTCCGGATCGTAGTTGAGGTTGGGACGGAGCCAGCGCTCCACCTGGCGGAGGTCCATGCCTTTGCGGCGGTGATAATCCTCCACCTGGTCGCGGTCGATCTTACCGACGGCGAAATACTGCGCTTCGGGGTGGGCAAAATACAACCCGCACACCGAGGCGGCGGGCGACATAGCGAAGTTCTCCGTGAGCTGGATGCCGGTGTTTTTTTCGGCGTGCAAAAGGTCGAAGAGCTCACGCTTTTCGGAATGGTCGGGGCAGGCCGGATAGCCGGGCGCGGGACGAATTCCGCGGTAGCGCTCCTGGATCAGGTCTTCCGGCGTTAGGTTTTCATCCTTGCCATAACTCCAATAATCACGGGCCTTTTTGTGCATTAACTCTGCTAAGGCCTCCGCCAGGCGGTCGGCGAGGGCTTTGGCCATAATGGAATTGTAATCGTCGTGGTCTTGGTGGAAACGGTCAAGGAGCGGATCGAGGTCCAGCCCCGCGGTCAGCGCGAACGCGCCCAGGTAGTCGTCAAGGCCTGTTGATTGGGGAGCGATGAAATCCGCGAGGGCGCGGTTGTAATGGCCCGCCGCCTTTTCCATTTGCTGCCGCAAAGTGTGGAAGGTCACGAGGAGGCCGGAGCGAGAAGCGTCGCGGTACACCTCGATGTCGTCCCCCACGCTCGCGGCCGGAAAGAAGCCGATGACGGCATTGGCGGTGAGAAGCTTTTCTCCCACGATGCGCGTGAGTAGTTTTTGCGCATCGCACAACAGTTCGCGGGCCTTCTCGCCGACCGTCGCATCGTCCAGAATCTTGGGATAAGTTCCGCGCAGCTCCCAGGCTTGGAAGAGCGGTGTCCAGTCGATGTAAGGAACAATCTCTTCGAGCGGCACGGCGGGAAAAGTGCGAATCCCCGTGAACTCGGGGTACGGAATGCTCGCCCGGCTCCAGTCGAAGGGCGGCCTGCGGCGGCGGGCCTCTTCGAGCGCCAGGAGTTTCTGCGCGGCGGGCTTGTGCGCAGCGCGGAGCCTTTCCTGCTCGCGGCGGTTTTCTTCCTGGAATGCCGGACGCGCATCGGGATTCTTAAGTCGGCTCACCACGCCGACCGCTCGTGAAGCGTCCAGGACATGAACCACCGGCTGGCGGAAATGGGGGGCAATCTTCACCGCAGTATGGACGCGGCTGGTGGTGGCGCCGCCGATGAGCAGCGGAATGGTGAAGCCTTCACGTTCCATTTCCTTGGCCACGTGCACCATTTCATCGAGCGAAGGTGTGATGAGCCCGCTCAGGCCGATCATGTCCGCGTTGGTCGCTCGCGCGGTCTCGAGAATCTTCTCGCACGGAACCATCACTCCCAGATCGATCACCTCATAGTTGTTGCAGCCCAGCACCACGCCCACGATGTTCTTGCCGATGTCGTGCACGTCGCCCTTCACGGTGGCCGTCACAATCTTGCCTTCCGCGCGAGCTTTGCCGCCCGCTTCCTTTTCCGATTCCATGAACGGCAGCAAATAGGCGACTGCTTTTTTCATAACGCGAGCGCTCTTGACGACCTGGGGCAGAAACATCTTGCCGGAGCCGAACAAATCGCCCACCGCGCTCATGCCGGCCATCAGCGGGCCCTCGATCACGGCGAGCGGCCGGCCCAGTTTTTGCCGAGCCTCCTCGGTGTCCGCCTCGACGTGATCGGCGACGCCTTTCACCAAGGCATGCAGCAGGCGCTCCTCGACGGTGCCCTGGCGCCAGGCGTCTTCCTCGACCTCCGCCCGGCCCCGCTGCTTCACCGATTCCGAAAACGCCAGCAGCCTTTCCGTGGCGTCGGCGCGGCGATGCAGCAGGACGTCCTCAACCAGTTCAAGCAGGTCGCGCGGCAATTCCTCGTACACGGCCAATTGCCCGGCGTTCACGATGGCCATGTCCAATCCCGCCCGTATGGCGTGGTAGAGGAAAGCCGAGTGCATGGCCTCGCGGATGGTGTTCATGCCGCGAAACGAGAACGAGATGTTGCTGATGCCTCCGCTCACCTTGCAGCCGGGAAGCGTGGCCTTGATCAGACGGGTGCTTTCGATGAAGCTCACGGCGTAGTCGCGATGCTCCTCGATTCCCGTCGCCACGGTCAGGACGTTCGGGTCAAAGATGATGTCGCACGGATCGACGCCCACTTCTTCGGTCAGAATCCGGTAGCTGCGCGCGCAGATTTCCGCCCGGCGCTCCGTTGAGACCGCCTGGCCCGACTCGTCGAAGGCCATCACCACCATGGCGGCGCCGTAGCGCTTGATCAATCGGGCGCGCTCGATGAAAACCTCCTCGCCCTCTTTGAGGCTGATGGAATTGACGATGCCTTTACCCTGGATGCACTTCAGCCCAGCCTCGATGACACTCCACTTGGAGCTGTCGATCATGACAGGAACGCGGGCGATGTCAGGCTCGGACGCAACATAGTTCAAGAAAGTGGTCATCGCCTGTTCGGAATCCAGCATGGCCTCGTCCAGGTTGACGTCGATGATCTGCGCGCCGCCCTCAACCTGCTGCTTGGCGACGCTCAGGGCCTCTTCGAATTGGCCGCCCAGAATGAGCTTCGAGAATTTCGGCGAGCCGGTCACGTTGGTGCGCTCGCCAATATTCACAAAATTGGTCTCGGGGCGAATTACCAGGGGCTCGAGCCCGCTGTAGCGCGAATAGCGCTCGACCTGGGGCGGCACGCGGGGCGGGATCTTGCTGACTGCTTCGCGGATGGCGCGAATGTGCGCGGGCGTTGACCCGCAGCAGCCGCCCACGATGTTCACCCAGCCGTTCGACGCAAACTCGCGCAAGTCGGCCGACATACTCTCGGGAGTTTCGTCGAATCCTCCGAAAGCGTTGGGCAGGCCTGCGTTCGGATAGCAGCTTGTGAAGATGGGCGCGATTCTTGAGAGTTCCTCGATGTGGGCGCGCATCTGCTTCGCGCCCAGCGCGCAGTTGATCCCCACGCTCACGAGGGGCGCCTGCGAAACCGAAATCCAGAAGGCTTCGACCGTCTGGCCCGAGAGCGTGCGTCCGCTCAGGTCCACGATGGTCACGGAAGCCGCGAGCGGCAGGCGCTTGCCCGTGTTCTCGAAATACTGCTGGGCGGCGAAGAGCGCTGCTTTGCCGTTGAGGGTGTCGAAGATGGTTTCCACCAGAAGCAAGTCAACGCCGCCGTCCACAAGGCCGCGGATCTGCTCGTAATACGCGTCTCTTAGCTGGTCGAAGGTCACCGCGCGCGCTGCGGGGCTCGAAATGTCCTGCGAGGCCGAGGCCGTGCGGCTGGTGGGGCCGAGCGAACCCGCCACCCAGCAGGAGCGCTCGGGATTCTGGCGCGCGAATCCGTCCACCGCACGGCGTGCTGCCTGCGCCCCGGCCTTGTTAAGGTCGTAGACAAAACCCTGCAAGCCGTACTCGGCCATTGAGATCGCGGTGGAGTTAAAGGTATTAGTCTCGATGATGTCGGCGCCCGCCTCGAGGTATTGCCGGTGGATCTTTTCGATGATCGCCGGCTGCGTAATGTTCAGGACGTCGTTGCAGAGGTGGAGGTCACGCGGGTGGCCCGCGAACTCCTTGCCGCGGTAGTCCGCTTCCACCAGTTTGTGGGCTTGGATCATCGTGCCCATGGCGCCGTCGATGATGACAATGCGGCGTTCGAGCGTGTCAACCAGCAAATCCGTGTTAGGCATAGCATCTTTCATCTTAATTCGAGTTCGTTTTCATTCAAGAACCAGTTCGTTTTGCGTACTCGAAAAATGTCAGGTCCCTTAATTGTAATAGATTGCTAAGTTCGTTCCCTCGAAAAAACAGCTCTTTCCCTGCTTTCCTCCACATTCGCTACAGGCCCGGTTTCACGCCAAGGCGCAAAGCACGCATAGATCGCAAAGGCCCGAGTCCCCAATAGTCTAGAGTCAGAAACCAGGGGTGAAGCGCCGGGCCTGCCAGAGGTCTCTCTGATTTTCCACCCGCACCCTAAACACAACCACTTGGCTGGTTAGGCGGCCATGCGTAGCTATAACCCCGGAAAAGACCACGGGCGCAAACGAGAAGCGGCTTACTTGCTTGTGGAGAACCTGAAGACCGTGCTCTGGTGATAGGTCTGGCCGGGCTTGAGTTCGGTTGATGGGAAGCTGGGCTTATTGGGAGAATCAGGGAAGTGCTGAGTCTCCTGGCAAAACGCCGAGCGGCGGCCGTATGCTTTGCCGCCCTTGCCGTGAATGCTGCCGTCCAGGAAATTGCCTGTATAGAATTGCAGCCCCGGTTGAGTCGTGAGCACCTCCAGCACGCGCCCCGATTCGGGGTCGGTGACCCGGGCGGCAAGGCTGAGGCCGGCGCCGGAGCGGTTCAACACGAAATTATGGTCATAGCCCTTGCCAAATTTGATCTGCTCGTCGTCCGCATCAATCCGTGCCCCAATCGCGGTGGGCTTGCGGAAGTCGAAAGGCGTGCCGGCGATCTGGCGAAGTTCGCCGGTCGGGATCAGCGTGCCGTCGATCGGAGTGAAGCGGTCGGCATTGATCATGATTTCGTGCTTGAGGATGTTGCCGTTGCCTTCCCCGGCCAGATTGAAGTAGGAGTGGTTCGTGAGATTCAGCACGGTGTCTTTGTCGGTCGTCGCCGAGTAATCGATTCTGAGCGCGTTGTCTTCTGTCAGTGAATAAACGACCTTGGCGCTCAGGTTGCCCGAGTAGCCCTCTTCGCCATCTTTGCTGAGGTAAGTCAATTCGAGGCCCGGGTGCTCGCCGCGGATCTCGCGCGCAGTCCAGACCCGCTTGTCGAAGCCCTTCAGTCCGCCGTGCAGGCTGTTCGGGCCGTCGTTAGCTGGCAACTTGTATTCCACCCCATCCAGTTTGAACCTGGCGTTCCCGATGCGGTTTCCGTAACGCCCGATGAGCGCGCCAAAGTAAGGCTCCTTGGCGAGGTACCCCTCGAGATTATCGAAGCCCAGCACGACGTCGCCCGGCTTGCCGTTGCGATCCGGCACCACGATTGAAACCACGATTCCACCGTAATTCGTGATGGCAACTCGCATCCCGCGGTTGTTGGTGAGAGTGTAGAGGTCAATGGTTCTTCCGTCCGGCATTGTCCCGAACGCCTTCTTGCTGATGCCGGAGTTGGCCTTGTCCGCTGCGCCGCCCGCGGCGCCAACGATGGCAAGCACAAGAAGTACGGAGGAAGTGTAAGTGAGGTATGTCATGTCCTGCTCCAAAGAGGAAGATGTCTATGATCCGCGTCGAGGATTCGGATCCCGGAAGGGCGGGGCTTTAGCCCCGCCCTTCCGTTTCCGACAAGTAAGTTCGTTCACTAATTCGGCAAAGCACGAGATTCCGTTTCCAGTGCGTGTCGCCTGAAGCGGCCAAGTGCGGCCTCCGGGCCTTCGCCCACGAGCTCGTTTCCACCTACGCCAGCCCCACACTTAACAGGACATAGGATTTCGCCGGGACCTGCAAAGTCATCCTCGAACCAACCTGCGGAGCATCCAGCGGTTTGGGCACGACCCGATCGGGCGCGTCAAAGCCATTCTCCGCCTTGAGATCGGCGCCCGTCAAGACCTGGCAAGTATTCACGCGTGTGGGCGTGGTCTCGCGCCAAACCAACTCGAGATCGCGCGCCTTCTCGAGGTCCCGGTTCAAGACGAACAGACTGGCGGTCTTGTTCTCAACATCGATTGTCCCAGCGACATCGAAGTAGGGCACAGACATGCTTTCGTGGGATCGGGCGGCAGGTCCTCCTGCAACGGGAACCTCGTAAGCCGGTGCTGTCACCGCCAATTCGAGCGCCTTACCACGGGCGTGCTCGAGAGCCCAGGCATAGGGGTAATAGATCGTCTGCCGGAACAGGCCGTTTTCGTTGGTCATAATGGGCGCGATCACGTTCACCAATTGCGCAAGACATGCCACGCGTACGCGATCCGACCGTCGAATCAAGGTGTTCAGCAGCCCGCCCACCACCAGGGCGTCCTCGAGATTGTAAATCTCTTCGAGCAGGTGCGGCGCTACCTTCCTTTGGCCATCCACAGCGGTTCCGCTGCGCGCCCGGTACCACACGTTCCACTCGTCGAAAGACAGCCACAGCGTCTTGTTGGACCTCATGCGGCCCCCGACCATATCGCACACAGCCATAATCTTGTGGATTTGCCGGTCCATATCAAGATTCATGGCCAGATACCGGGTGGTGTCTCCACCGGTTTCCTCGGCATTGCCGAAGTAGCGGTGCAGCGAGATGGCGTCGACTTCGTCATAGCATTGTTCGAGCGTCTGCTGGTCCCACTCGAGGTAAGTCGGCATAAAAGGGCCGCTGGATCCGCAGGCGACCAGCTTGACCGAGGGGTCCATCTCCCGCATCTGGCGCGCCGCGTCGCGCGCTTTAATGCCATACTGAGTGGCGGGAATGTGCCCGATCTGCCACGGCCCGTCCATTTCATTTCCGAGGCACCAGTACTTGATGGCGTGAGGCTTTTCGTAACCGTGGGAGCGGCGCAAATCGCTCCACTTGGTCCCCTTATCCACATTGCAGTACTCGAGCAGCGCGAGGGTTGTCTCCGGCGTGCCGGTGCCAAAGTTGGTGCCGATGAGGGGTTGCGCGCCTACAGCGTGGCACCACGTCACATACTCGTTAATGCCGAACTGGTTGGTCTCAATGGTATCCCAGGCGCGGTCGAGCACCCGCGGACGATCCTTTCTTGGTCCTACACCGTCAAGCCAGTTATACCCCGAAACGAAATTCCCTCCCGGATAGCGAATAATCGGAACTCCTATTCCCTTGATCTCTTTCAGAACATCGGTGCGGAATCCATTGGAATCGGCAAACTTTGAACCGGGCTCGTAGATCCCTTCATAGACAGCACGGCCCAGGTGCTCGATGAAGGACCCGAAGAGGTTTCTGTCCAACGTCGAAATGCAACGGTCCGGATCGATGATGACACGCGCCGGTCCGGCGCTCTCCTGCGCCGCAGCAGAATCCGCTAGCCAAGTAAAGCGTGCGGCGAGCGAAGCGCCTGCCACGACGGTGCCACTGAGAAATCTGCGTCTCGAGAAGTAATCCATGTTGGTCTCCTAGGTGAGAGTGAAGGATCGCAATGTTACTTGTGGACAAAGTGCGCAGAAATGATAGCTGTAAGCGCTTAAACAAAGCATGTTGACTCAGCCCTGCCTCTGCCTCAAACAATCTGCAGAGCAGAGTGGAATTAGGAGTCGGGGGCAGCTTATACGGGTGTCGAAAAGAAGTCAAGAGTGCTGAGCGGCAGAGGCCGATCCGCTGTAAGCGTTTGCAAAATTGCCTCCCCATGTGGTAAACACACCTTCAGAAGGAGGGTGCTCGAGACCATGCCTAACTCAATTGCGAAAACAGCCCTTATTATTGTCGCTCTGTTTACCTTCTTGACTGCACCGGCCGCAAGCAGAGCCGGCGACGTTCAAGACCCGGCAACCGGAAAAGCTCCATTGCTTCCCGCGGGAACGAGGCTTCGTGAACTGCCTCTGACCGCCGTCCAGATCCAAGACACTTTCTGGTCGCCTCGACTGGAAGTCAATCGCACCCGAACCCTGGACCACGTTTACAAAGAACTGGAATTGACCGGGTGCATTCGAAACTTCGATATTGTCAGCGGCAAGGCGCAGGGCAAATTTGGCGGACCATGGTGGGCCGATTCGGACGTGTACAAATGGATCGAAGGCGCTTCGTATATCCTCGCCCTGCACCCCAACGCTCAACTCGAGTCGAAAGTGGACGAGTTGATTCGGAAGATCGCGGCAGCCCAGCAGAAAGACGGATATCTGGACACCTACGTTCTTCTGAGGTTGCCCGACCTGAAGTGGAAGAGCCTGGCGTTCAATCACGAGATGTTCTGTGCGGGTTCGCTTTTTGAGGCGGCCGTGGCTCACAACCAGGCTACGGGGAAGCGTTCCCTGCTCGAGATCGCGTTGCGCCTCGCCGATCACCTCGATTCGACCTTCGGGCCGGGCAAGCAGGCCGGCATCCCCGGTCACGAAGAGGTGGAACTGGCTTTGGTCAGGCTCTACCGGCTGACGGGAGAGAAGAGATACCTCCGCCTGGCCCAGTATTTCGTCGATTCCCGCGGTCAAAAGCCCTCCATCTTCGAGCGCCAATACGATCAGTTGCCGGAGAGGCAGGTGGATCTGCTCGGCCATCCGATGAGCATTAAGGATTTCTACCGGCGGTTTTTCCTCGTGAACCCGTCGAAATTTGACACAAGCTACTCACAGGACCAACTGCCGGCCCGCGAGCAGCGCGTGGCCGTCGGCCATGCCGTGCGTGCCATGTACCTATACTCCGGCATGGCAGACCTGGTTTATGAAACCGGCGACGCGGGCCTGTGGGAAGCGCTCGAAAGCCTGCACGACAGCGTGACGAATCACCGCATGTACGTGACCGGGGGAATCGGCCCTTCGGAGCGCAACGAAGGCTTCACCGCCGACTATGACCTTCCGAACGAAGACGCTTACCAGGAGACTTGCGCTTCGGCGGGCATGGTCTTCTGGAACTACCGCATGCTGAAGCTCACCGGCGACGCGCGCTATGCCGACGTCATGGAACTGTCGCTCTATAATGCGCTGGCGGCGGGCGTTTCTTTAACCGGGGACACCTTCTGCTACGTCACCCCACTCGCGAGCCGCGGCGACTTCAAGCGTGATCCGTGGTTCGGCGTGCCCTGCTGCCCGACCACGGTCGCGCGATTTCTGCCTGCCCTCGGCCGATACATCTACAGTGAGTCGCCGGATGGCCTGTGGGTGAATCTCTTCATCGCCGGCCAGGTGAAGGCCAAGGTCGCGGGCAATAAGGTCACGCTTCGGCAGTCGGGCAACTACCCGTGGGACGGAAAAATCAAGTTCACGATGGGCGTAGAGTCGCCACAGGATTTCGTCCTGCGCGTGCGCATTCCCGGCTGGGCGGCCAGAGCGGAGTTTGAGGTCAATGGAAAGGAATTCTCTCCTCGTGTCGTAAACGGCTATGCTGAAATCCACCGGTCCTGGTCGAACGGGGACACGGTTGACCTGACACTGCCTATGGATATTAAGCGCCTCGAGGCCAATCCTCAAGTTGTGTACGACCATGGCAAATCTGCGGTGCGGCGCGGCCCGCTTATCTATTGCCTGGAGCAGGCCGACCAAAAAGCGCCGCTCGACGAGATCGTCCTGCCGCTGGGAGCACAGCTTGAAAGCCAGTTCGCGCCCGAGCTATTGGGCGGCATAACGGTAATCAAGGGAGAGGGGCTCCTGCGCCCCCTTGACGATTGGAAGAACACGCTCTACCAGCCGGCTCGTGCGGCAAATACGCAACCGCTTCGAGTCACTGCCGTTCCTTACTGCGTATGGGGAAATCGAGGGCTGGGGAAGATGGCTGTCTGGATAGACACAACGCCGTAGCGGGGTGTCACCAAGCGCGATGTAGCACAGTCGCTTCGCTCGTTTTCCGCGGGGCTGGGCCGGGCAGGAGGGTTTCTTGATGCCACACCGCTAGTTGTGCCAAGATAGGGCACGTATCATGGAAATGGCAAGGGCTGCCGGCAGAAAGGAGCTTTCCGATGGGTCTCGAAGCTCTGCTGAAAGCGAAGCGGGAAGAGATCTTACGCGCTGCGGCCAAGCACGGAGCCCACAACGTCCGGGTATTTGGGTCCGTTGCGAGAGGTGAGGCGGATGCCCAAAGCGACATCGATTTGCTGGTCGAGTTTGAACCGGACCGCAGCCTGCTGGACCACGCCGCACTCTGGTTGGAATTGCAGGAGCTTCTGGGCTGCAAAGTGGATGTGGTGAGCGTGGCCGGTATTAAGGCGCGCATCCGTGATCGTGTTTTGCGGGAGGCCCTGCTGGTATGAGGGACGTTGCGGAGCGCCTGCGCGACATTCTTGATGCCATCACTCAAATTGGGCGGTATGCCTCACGTGGTCGTGAGGCGTTTGAACGGGAAGAACTGATTCAGGTATGGGTAGTGCACCATCTCCAGATCATTGGAGAAGCCGCGTCCCGGCTCGGCCGTGAGTTTCATGCGGCGCACCCCGAAGTGCCGTGGCCGAAGATCGTTGCTATGCGAAACGTTCTCGTGCACGATTACTTTGGCGTTGATTTGAACGAATTGTGGAACTTGGTACAGCGTGACCTCGGCCCGATTCAGGGCAGGGTGGAATTGTTGCTGGCCGAACTCGAACGAAAGAACCAGTAGTATCGGGTTTGCGGCGGGTCCTACCAGCTTATTTGTACGAGCGAGACGGCGTGACGGGGCAGAGGGAAGGCAATTCGCAGCTCCCCCTGTTTCGCACTTTTCTCTTCCGCAGGCGCGAGTTCTTGCAGGCGTCCTTGTGATATCAGCCGGCGGTATTGCTCCGGGGAGGGCTGCTGAGGGGAACCCATCTCCTTCCACGTTGTGTAGGGATTGCTGTGCGTCTGGTCGATCCGGTAATGGCGAACAAGAGGCCGGCTTGCGGCCGGCGGCAAGCCCGTAATAAGCAACTCCACGTTGGCGGCGGGGACAGCGATCTCCTGATCGTGGTAGTTCCAGACGAGCACGGAGAGTCTTTGCTTCTCGAGAGTGGCGATGCCGCTGATATCCGCCCGGCCTGAGACCCCGGATCGCAGGACGGTATCGGTCCCGAGTGATGAGTTGCCCTCGAGGGCGATGCGCTCGCTGCCCAGCATTCCCAACATCCGGAAGACATTCAGGACCGGTTTGTCGACGCCGTTGGTGGCCAGGGTTCGAAAGCCCTCAAAGTAGGGTTGATTCTCGAACTCGAAAGCCCAGGTGACCACACCTGCCAGGGAGACCTGGTTTTTTGCCGCAAGGTCCAGCGTCCTGGCCAGCATCTCCGCAGTGTAGCAGGCGTAAAGCGGACCGTTGCGGTAGGCATTTTGAGGAAACCGCCTTGCGGAGCAGGCTGCGCAACCTTCCGGGTCGGACTCGCCCAGGATCACCGGCAGATTCTGAAACTGAGGGAAAGAGCGGATGATCCGAAACCCTTCATCAATTGACTGAAGCTGCCGGCTGATTCCCATGACCACGTGGCCCTCCACGAGCTTAGGGTCGCCCTTCGCGTGGAAGCTGACGAAATCAAGGGGAGCGCCTTTTCCGCCCGTAGCGTAATTGTTCCCCGTAGCGCAGTGGGTAAGGAATTGGCGGAGGAATTCGGCCGCGTGGGGATCGACAGGGCCCGTGGAATCCGGTCCGCCCACGCGTGCCTCGGGGAGTGCGTGTTTCACGGCTTCTGCGGCGTAGTCATAGAGCTTGTAATACTCATCGGGTGTACCTTGCCAATAACCGATGTCGGGCTCATTCCAGACTTCCCAGCTCCAGGATTGGACTTGCTCCTTCCCGTAGCGCTCGATGGCGTGCTGCACCCAGCGGTAGACCAGGTCTGACCACTGGTGATAATCGTTCGGTGAGTATGCCCAGCCGGTCCAGAGTGTGCCCTTCGGCCAGTCGTGCCTATAAGGCTCAGGCCGGACCGACAGCGCTTGAGGCATGAAGCCAATCTCCACCAAGGGCTTTGCCTTCACTCGCATCAACGTGTCGAAGATCCTGTCGAGAATCGTCCAGTCGTAAACAGGGCGGCCCATTGCGTCTTTACTGTAAACGTTGGTCGATCCCCATTTGAGGGCCGCAGTGCCATCGCCCGAAGTCAGCAGGTTGTGCATCCGCACGTGCACTGCTGTGGCGCTCAATTCGGAAAGCTCTGCCAGGAGTTTTTCCCCGTTGGGCGCGTATGTGTAGTTGGGCTCGTCATACCCGAAGTAAGCCCACACCGGTGACCAGCGCTCACGCGGCCGTGAGGCGTCGATTCGTATCACAGCTTCCTGCTGCGCCAAGCTCGGTGCCGCAATCAAGACGAGCGCCAAGCCGCAGAGCCACGCGCCGTGCAAAGACTTGTCCACGAAGCTCGCACTTGGTTGGTTTAATGAGCGCATTTTCAAGTTGCCCTCGGAAGGGCGGGGTTTTAGTGACTGTGTGAAAACCTCATCCAGCGTGTCATTCCGAGCGAAGCGAGGAATCTCGCTCTGAGTGTTTTCAAGGCAGTGCGAGATTCCTCGTCGCCTGCGGCTCCTCGGAATGACATGCAAAGGGAGTTCTCACACAGAATCTAATACCCGCCCTTCCACTTCCGCCGAGTAAGTTCGCCTACTCATTCAGTTGAGCGCTAGCTCCTCACTCTTAAACCAATTCAATCTCCAGCTTGGTTAGTGATGCGGGCTTGAATGTCCAGGCAAAGCTGGAACCCGTGACACTGGCCCGCTTCCGTTCGGGCTCTACCGCGTGCGGGTTTTCAAAGTCATTGTGGGCGTGAATGTCCGGCGAGGCGAGGACAGTCACGTTCGAGGAGCGGGCCGAAGCGCCGCGCAGGCTAACCTCCGCGGTTCGGGGTTCGCTCACATGCGGATTCACCACCGTGATCACGAGCGTCTTCCCATGCAGCGAGGCCGATCCCGCCAGTCCCCAAAACGACTTGTTCGCTCCAAACGAAATCGCAGGCGCGTCGCTTACGAAGCGGAGCGATTGGCCGCCCTTGTGCGATTTGTACATGTCGAAGGCGTGAAAGATGGTGGTTGCTGCGAAATGGTCCTCGAGTGCGAGGAAGGAGGTATGAATATTATTCACAAGTTGGGCGGCATTGCACATCGCGAGCTGGTCGGCGTGGCGGTTGAAGGTATCTAGAGTGATGCCGGTAACCAGCGCATCGCGCATGCTGGGTACATAGCTGAAGAGGTAGCGGGGGTCGATGGCCTTGCCGCGATGCCAGGCGCCCCACTCGTCCACGACCATCTTGACTTTGTGTGCAGCGTCGAATTCGGCCATCGCGAGCCACTGCTTGGTGAGCAGCGAGTCCATCAAATCAGATTGCCACAGAAGCTGATACCAATCGTCGACGGTGAAGTCGAGGGATTGGCCCTTGCCGGCCGTCCAGCAATAGTAATGCAAAGAGAGGCCGAAGATCCGGTCCAGCAGGTTCTTGTCCTTCGCCACCAACTCCTGAAAAAGGCCGCGCGTCCAAGCCACTTGCGCGTCATCGATCGCCATGCCCGGCCCGGAGGCCACGAACCGCAGCTTCAAACCGTAGTCGGGAACCCATGAAATGAATCGCCGGAATTCCACGGCATATTGCTCCGGCCGGAAATCGCCGCCACAACCCCACGATTCGTTACCGATGCCCCAGTAGGTCACATTGTAGGGCTCCTTGCTCCCGTCGGCGGCTCGAAGCTCAGCGAGCGTGGTGGAACCGGCAGGCGAGTTGCAATATTCCACCCACTGGTCGTAATCCGTAGGTGTCAGGCTACGCAGGTTAGCCGCAAAGTACGGCTCCGAACCGCACAGCCGGCAGAAACGCATGAACTCTGCCGTGCCGAAGGTGTTGGGTTCGTATTTTTGGGGGCCGCTTGGTGCATCCCAAAGTGTCGGCACGTTGCACCAGAAGTTGGTGCGGGTGGGGCGCTTGTCGCGCGGCCCGACGCCATCGCGCCAGTTATAGCTGTCTGCAAAGCAACCGCCGGGCCAGCGAATCACGGGAGCCTGAAGCTGCTGCATATGGTCGACGAGGTCCTTGCGGATTCCGCCCACATTCGGGATCTTTGAGTTCTCCCCCACCCAGATGCCATCGTAGATCACCCCGCCGATGTGCTCAGTGAAATGGCCGTGAATCTCGGGCGCGATTTCGCCGATGGGCTCGTCAATGAGCACTTCCACCAGCCCGTCCGTCGCGCGCGAACTCCTGGGCGCCACGCTGACTGCTGATGCCGCCAAGGTCATCGCAAGAAAAGCTCGTCTGTTCATGCGTTCGCCACCTCCGGGAAACCGAACTGGCTCGTTCCGGGACAAGGCTCAGCGGAACCCGCCCGCTCGGGCTAGGGTTGATGCAATTTACCAAAGCTGATGAAAGAGCTTACACCTTCACGGGGAGCCGCGGCAACCCGCGATTGCAGGATTGGCTCCGATGGTTTCGGAAGCCGACATTTGTAGCCCTACACTGGGCCAAGCGGAGAATCTGTTGATGCCGGCCAGAAAAGGCCGCGGAAAGACTTCGGGTGGCTGTCGGGGTGAGCCAGGCGAAAGACCTCCACAGCTGTAATTTCAGCGAATTACGGAGATCCTGACTCCGTTCAACCAGAGCCACCCTCCGCCCCTCTCGGCGGAGGTCACAGGCGTTTCTCCTGAGGTCATAAAGGCCAGCCGGGCGACCGAAACTGGGAGGTCGGCGGAAAGAGGTAATGTCTTCATACTAAAAGGCCCAAAAATAAACTCGAAAATCCCTCTTGACAGACCCTAAGAAAGATGGTGTTATAGGCGGCATTGGCATGAAAGCGCTTACACCGACGAACGGTGGTGAGCGTAGCCGGACGCTACGGGCTGAGGGAACGTCGATTCTAGTTCAAATGTGGCACGTGATCTTCGCGTGGAGGTCTGGCCTCGGCTATTGACGCCTTGCGATTCGCGTTAGGGAGTGGGTCTAGCTTGCTTATGGTTCGGTACACTCAAAGGAGGTGAGCAGTGAAGAAGCAATTCCGCTTTGTGACTATACTGCTGATGCTGTCACTTCTACCACTCTTCACCGGAAGGGCTGTTTTTGCGCAGGTAGGAGCTGACCGGGTGGCTGTGACGGGTCTCGTGACCGACCCGACCGGGGCCGCTGTTCCCGATGCGACCATCACGCTACTAAACCAGGACACCGGCATCAAGACCGTTGTGGCCACCGACGGCGCCGGTAATTTCACAACCCCGGCGATGATTCTCGGCAATTACACATTGCAGGTGACCAAGGAAGGGTTCAGGGCTTACAGCCAACCCGACATGGCCCTGAATATCGGCGGAAGGACTTACACGCAAAACGTCACACTCCAACTGGGCGCGGTAAACCAGACCGTTGAGGTGAACGCCGGCGCCCAACTCATCAACACTCAGAGCACCGAGGTCTCGTACCAGGTTGGCAAGGAGTATTATCAGGACCTTCCGGACATCATGGGCGCTGACGTGCGCTTGGCCGAAACCAAGCTTGTTTTGTCGCCCGGCTACGTCCCCACGGCGCCCAACGGCGATGCGATCTTTCGCGGCGACGCCTTTCAATCGCGAATCAACGGCGGCCAAACCGTCTCCTGGGAGAGCTGGTTTGACGGGGCCGAATACGGTTACGCCGAAGGTCACCAGCAAACCCATGAGAGCTCGATTCCCTATGCCGCAGTGCAGGAAATGACCACCACCGTGAACAACTTTTCCGCCCAGTACGGGCACACCAGTGGCGGCATAGTCCTCTACACCACCAAGTCCGGCACTGCCCAGTTCCACGGCAGCCTGTACGATATTCTGACCAGCAACAAGCTGGATGCCAACAACTTCTTCCTCAATTCGTCGGGCATCAACACCCTTCCCCTGACCCAGAACAACGCGGGCTTCACTTTCGGCGGCCCCGTCCCTAAGTTCCATCTCTGGGGGAAGACCTTCTTCTTCACCAATTACGACCGCTTCGATTATCACAGCACGGTCAACACCGGATTCCAGAACACACTCCCCACGCCGTTGGAGAGAGGCGGCCACTTCAGCCAGTTGCTGTCCCCCCCGACCCTCCCCTCCGGGTGCGCCGGCGCTCCCTGTCAGATTGCGACGGATGCGCTGGGTCGCCCGATTTACTATGGGGAAATCTTCAACCCGGCTACCACGCGAACGGTCAACGGAGTTCCCGTTCGTGATGGTTACGGATTTGATCCGACAACCGGGATGCCCTTGGCGAACGCGAATATCATTCCGGGGACCGATCCGCTGTTAACGGCAAATGCTGGCGCGCAGTATATCGCCTCCATCGTCCCCACCCTCGATCGAAACTCGTTGTTCACTCCGAACGAATTCGGCGGCACTTCGGACGATAACGACAAGATCAATGTCTGGACGTGGTTGTTCAGAATCGACCATACGTTCAACGATAAGTGGTCCGCCTCCTTCACCTACTTCCAGAATCACCGGCCGCGCACCGCCCATTGCGGCGGCCCGGAGGGCTGCAACACCGAGAATAACGGGGAAACAGACCCTGAGGCCAACAACACCTATCTCGGACAAGGCTTCTATCAGTTGATCACCAACCACTTCTCGCACCTTCAGATCAGCACGGTGATCAAGCCGAACCTGTTTAACCACGTTACGCTGGCCTACGACCGTTGGGTGATGGACGGCCACCAGTTGTCCTCAGGGGTTGGCTGGAACCAGAAGTTGGGGCTTGGTCTGCCCAATGAGCCGGAGTTTAATAAGGCTGGCTTCCCTTCGCTCAACTTTATTGGCGGTCCCGTCGGCTACACTGCCTATGGAACACCTTGGTACGCTGATGGAGGTGACATCAACAACCGGTACCAGTTATATGACGACCTCACCTGGATTGTCGGCAAGCACACACTAAAATTCGGGGAGCAACTCGAGTACCACACCTACCCGCAAACCGGCTGGGCCGTCAACACCGGTGGGCAGTTTAATTTCGCCTCCGGCTTGGTTTCCGGGTACAACAACGCCGGAACTAACTTGAGCAACACTACCGGTGACGCGTTTGCTGCCATGCTGCTCGGCCAAGTCGACTATGCGTCGTTCACCGTTCCCACCTTCTACATGCCGAAGTTCTGGTACGCCTCTCCCTGGGTGAACGATTCTTACAAGGTTACACCTCACCTCACCCTCGAGCTCGGCCTGCGTCTCGATTGGAATTCGGGTCTCTCCGAGCAGCACGGCCGCTTTTCGACCTTCTCACGCACCGCGACCCAGACTATTGACGGCGCGTCAGTCCCGGGCGCGATGGTTTTTGGCAGCCAAGCCAATGGCAACGGTTCTACCGGCTTGGCTCCTCGCTTTGGGTTCGCCTACGCGTTAGGGCAAAACAGTGTAATCCGGGGAGGATTTGCCGAATACTACGGAGCCACCATCTCCGGCTCCTGGGCTGGGAACCCTTACCCGGTGAACGGCTTTTCGACAAACCCCACGCTGTTCAATACCAACGGCGATGAGTTTCCGACTTTCCAGTTCGCCAACGGATTCCCTGCCTCTTCCATTTCGTTTCCGCCGAACACGAGTCCCGCGCTCGAGAATGGGGCCTCGCCGGTGGGCGTCCTTCCCGACTCCTACGAGATGCCCAGGTATCTGAACTACACCGTCTCCTTTCAACACCAGTGGCACGGCAACACGGACCTCACCGTGGCTTACGTGGGGAACCACGCAACGCGTTTGCCCATCAACTCGGAGAACCTGGGACCGGAGGCCAATCAAAACGCCGGCAGCGTGCTTCAGTATGGCGCTCTGCTGACGAACGGCTCCTTCAGCAACGGCGTCCCCAACGCCGCCTTGGTGACCGCCGGGTTAACAACTCCTCCTTACCCGGGTTTCACAGGCGACCTTGCCCAAGCGTTGCGGCCCTGGCCACAATACCAAAACATCGCTTGGCGCGAGGGGCACACCGGAGCCAGCCATTACAATGCCTTGCAGGCGCAGATCAATAAACGTTGGCGGAACAATTTGGTCACTGCCTCCTACACCTTGTCCCGGCTCATGAACAACGGTGCGGAATCCGGCGAGGCACAATCGGGCATTGGGTCCGGGGATGATAGCCCTCTCCAGAATCCAAGCAATATGCACGACATGTGGGGGCCCAGTGCTGACGACGTTCCGAATACCGTTGCCATCAGCGAGGTCTTCACGCTGCCCTACGGCCACGGCCAGAGGTTTGGCGCCAACAGTTCAGCCGTTGTTAACAAGCTCCTCGGCAACTGGAACATTTCGGGTATCCTCACCTACGAATCGGGCCGCCCGCAAACAATGACAACCAACAACATCTTGAACGGCCTTTTGTTCGCCGGCGGCGTTCAATTCCCCAATACCGTGTCCGGCCAAAGCCCCGTGAACTCGGGGTCGTTCACGAACCCCTTCTCTCAGGTTTACTACAATTCGGCTGCCTTTGCGGATCCCGGGACGTACGCCTTCGGCGACGCACCGCGGTCCACGTCGAGTATCCGAGGGTTCCACTTTTACAACGAGGACGTCTCGATCTACAAGGATACGTACTTCGGCGAGAGCAGGTATGTAAGAGTCCAAGGCTCGGCGGGTAACTTGCTCAATCGAGTGGATTTCTGCTCGCCGAACTCGGACATTGACGCCGTGGGATTATTCGGGAAGACATTCACCCAGTGCAACGTCCCAAGGCGCATCCAGTTGAGCCTGGAAATCTTCTTCTAAGGTCGTTTCCAGCGTCTCTCCTCATGATGGCCGGTCCCACTGGCGGGCCGGCCATCCTTTTCATCTGGAGTGGCCCAAACCCCCTCACCCGGCTCCGTCAGCTGACGGACTGACGACGGCGCCGGCTGCGGTCCACCCTCTCCCCCAAGGGGGCGAGGGGCATTGTCAAGGAAGAGATAGGCTAGTCACATAGCTCTTCGAGAACCGCTCTCTTCGGACAATTCCCTGGCCTTCCTGAACGTGGACGAGTTGATTGGCTTCCACGTTCTCGAAGCGCTCCACCAGTCCGGAGGGCCAGCGAACTTCAACCGCGTCCACTTGTTTTGCCTTGCCAAGCCCGAAATGGAGGCGAAAGTCGTTCTGGGAGAGGTAGCTCGCGCCGCTCATCACCTCGTCAATCTGGGTGTGATTTCCGGTGACGATTTTGACGCGTGCTCCGATGGCGCTTCGGTTCGATTTCACGCCGATACATTTGACTTTGATCCAACTGTTTCCCGGCTTCGAATCATTGCGCAGCAGTGACGGCGGCTCGTTCATATTGATGACAATGACGTCCACGTCGCCGTCGTTATCATAATCGCCAAAGGCGCAACCGCGGCTGGTGTGAGGCTGAATGGCGCCTGGTCCCGCACGCGGCGCTACGTTTTCGAATTTGCCGTTCCCGTCGTTCCGACAAACGACGGGCGCTGACGGGTAATCTGCCATCAGGCCGCGCCCCGAGATTTCGGGGTAAACGTGCCCGGTGGAGATGAAGATGTCGCGCCACCCGTCGTTATCAAAGTCCTGAAACCCCGCTCCCCAACCGACGTTGGCAGTTGCTGCTGCAAGGCCGGACTGATAAACCGCATCGTAAAAAGTCCCATCGTGATTATTATGATAAAGGTTAATATTCTCGCCCGCGAAATTGGGCTTCAGGATGTCGAGCCAGCCGTCGCAATCGTAGTCTCCTACGGCTACTCCCATCCCGCCTTGGGTCGCGCCGTTCCCGTTGAGCGCGCAGCCGGCAGGCGTGGCGATCTGCGTGAATGTCCCGTCGTGGTTGTTGTGGTACAAGAGGCTGGGGGCTTCGTCGCAGGCAACGTAAATGTCGGGCCAGCCGTCGTTATCAAAATCCGCCGCGGCGGCCCCCATTCCATAGGAGCCTGCCGGAACCCAGTTGCTGCTGACCACATAAGGATCGGGAAGCCCGCGCGGAATGGCCACGCCGGATGCTTCTGAGACATCCTCGAATGTGCCGTCCCCACGGTTGTGGTAGAGGATATTCGTGCCGCCGCCCATACCCTGTGGTCCGCAAGCGACGGGGACTCCGTAATACTTACAGAGCGCCGAAGCGCCGGGCGCGGGAGCGATACTCGGGTCGAAGTTCACATAGTTCGCCACAAAGAGATCGAGGCGCCCGTCCAGGTCGTAGTCCAGGAAGCAGCACGCGACATTCCACCGCACGTGCGGGCCGTGCTGGACGAGGCCGGCCTTCTCGGTGACATCGGTGAACGTCCCGTCGCCGTTGTTGTGATAGAGAACGTTCTGGCCCCAGTAGGTTACGAATAAATCGTCAAAGCCGTCGTTATCGTAATCGCCTACGCAGCAACCCTGTCCCCAGCCGGTGCGGACGAGATCCGCCTGCCGCGTGACATCGGTGAAAGTTCCGTCGCGATTATTGTGGAAGAGGAAGTTCGAGGGTGGCGGGCCGGAGGAAGGCGGGTCAAACGTAGTTCCGTTCACCATGAAGATGTCTATCCAGCCATCGTGGTCGTAGTCAAAGAACGCTACGCCGCACCCCATCTCCTCCAGGAGGTAGCGCTTCGTGGTTTTTCCGCCGGTGACGTTGATCGCCTGGCCGAGCCCGGCGTGCGCAGCAACGTTGGTGAACGAAAAACCGTGCGCCACGGCTGTCCCGGCCGTGCGCACGGGCGGGACGCCCGTGCCACTGCTTCGCGGCGTCGATCTTTGGCCGGCTAGTCCGTTCTGCGTTTCAAGGGCGAGAACAGACGCCGGTATGACAGAGCCCAGGCGCCGGAGAGACCGTAGAAATTCGCGCCTTGACTTCAAGCCACCGCTTTCGAATTCAGTGTTCATCATCGTGCGTGGGTGGGACAGGGGGAAGGTCCGGTTCGCGTTCATGGTTGGCGTCCCGCCAGAGCTTCGCCATGGCGTTCTCGTCGTTGTGGATCGCTTCGAACTTCTTGAGGGCCGCCTCACTTTCCGGGGCTTTTCCCAGCTTCCGCAGGGCTTTGCTGAGAAGGTAGAAATACTCCGCCGTACTGGAATTGATGGCGATGGCTTTCTCGACCGAGTCCGCGGCTTTCTGCCACTGGTTCTCGATTTGAAACGCCTTGGCCAGATCGTAGTAGGCTAGATCACACTGCGAATCGATGGCGAGCGCCCGGTGGGCAAAATCGATCGCCAGATCGGGCTGCCGCATCCGGTTGTAGTGCGCGCTGAGATATTCAAACGGCAAGGGCGAGCCGAGGTGTTGCGCCTCGTTTATTTGGGCGGCCGCGGTGTAGTCCTTGACCGCCTCATCGTTCTTCCCCAGCGTTTCCATAACCAGGCCGAGGTTGTTGTAGGCTTTCATGTACCCGGGATCGAGCCGGATGGCGGTCTCGTATTCCTGCCTGGCCATGGCGAATACCTGCCGCGTGTAATACACCCTGCCGAGAAAGTAGTGAATCTCGGGCGATTTCGGTTCGAGTTGCGCCGCGGCTTCGAGTTCCACTTCGGCCAGGTCATAGCGGCCCACGAAGGTGCAGACCAAGCCGAGGATCTTGTGGGCCTGGGCGTCCTTGACGTTAAGCTGGAGCGACTTTGACAGCTCGCGGACAGCCCTTCCGATTTGGTGCGTCCGGAAATAGACATACCCGAGGTCGTAGTGCACTTTGGCGGACTCTTCGTGCTCTCTTACGTATTCCTCCAAGCCGGGCCTGGCCTGCTCGAACTGGCCCTGCTGAATGAGGTTCTCTAAAGGCTTGAGCGTGTCAACATCCGCAGCTTGAGCTGGATTGTAAACCCCTCGCACAGCGGGTTTACTTGTCCCTGCATCTTGATTGGGCGCCTGCTCCGCTGAGCCGTGAGTAAGGGGAACAAACCCAAAAACCAGCAGCAGACACAACATTCGGCCAGCCCACCCGAAGAGGAGGCGTGAGAAAAGGCGTGAATGGCTAGCGTCCTGTCCCAGTGATTCGCAATATAAGTCGAGACGATTCGGCCACGCGTCAGCAGCCCCGTCAGGGGCGCCATAAAGTAGCCCAGGGCGTGAGCCCTGGGTTTGACGGCCCTCACCCCG
>Ga0209517_10003331_pt1 | contig 21883 bp, 17 predicted proteins | sample PeaSoiMetSII2010_FD_187695 | JGI IMG/M metagenome (GOLD analysis project Ga0209517, IMG submission 187695) | Peat soil microbial communities from Weissenstadt, Germany - SII-2010 (SPAdes) (version 2) | ecosystem: Environmental > Terrestrial > Soil > Wetlands > Peat | place: Germany...
GCCTACAACCTGACGCGGATATGGACCGCCGCTTAGCGGCGCACGACTCCGGCTAAGCCGATGCGGCCCATGCGCATCCTGATTCGTGAATTATATTTTGTGGGGCACCGAGTCACCACACAGACTCTAAAGCCCGTGCACAGGCGAGCGGGTTTTCCCGGGCCTGAAGGCCCGGGCTTCCACCCTGCAAACTACTTCCAGCGCTAGTGCGTGACTCTAGCGAGGAGCGGCGTAGTGGCTGGCAGCCTCGGGTCCAGTGTTGGCGCTGGCATCGTTGAGCAGCTTTACGGCATCTGGGCTCAGCTTTAGGGTGGTTGAGCCGAGCAGCTCTTTGAACTGATCCACACTGGTCGCGCTGGCGATGGGCGCGGTGACGCCGCGCGCGACGAGCCATGCCAAAGAAATTTGTGCGGGCGTGGCGCCGAGATCGGCCGAAACCGTGTCGAGCGCTTTCAGGATGCGGAAGCCCCGCTCGTTCAGCATGTTTTTCACGCGATAGCCGCGGGGCTTTCCTTCGATATCTTTTTCCGAGCGATATTTTCCGGTGAGGAATCCGCTGGCAAGGCCAAAATAAGGAATGACGCCGATATTCTCGCGTTGGCAGAGGTTGGCTAGATCGCCCTCGTAGTCGAAGCGGTCGTACAGGTTGTACCAGGGCTGCAGGCTTTCATATCTGGGAAGGCCGTGGGCCGCGCTCACGCGCAGAGCTTCCGCAAGACGGTCGGCCTTGAAATTCGAAGCACCGATTGCCCGCACTTTTCCCGACCGGATCAGCCCGGCAAACGCCTCGAGCGTTTCTTCCATTGGTGTTTCCGCGTCATCGCGGTGCGCTTGATAGAGGTCGATGTAATCGGTCTGCAGGCGCTTCAGCGAGCGCTCGACTGCCCTGGTCATGTAAGCCTTGGAGAGGCCTGTTTCGCCGGGAGCCACCTCTACGCCCAGCTTGGTCGCGATCAGGACCTTGTCGCGCCCGCCGCGCTTGGCGAGCCAGTTGCCGATGATCGTCTCGGATTCGCCGCCCACGTGCCCCGGAATCCACTTCGAGTAGACGTCCGCGGTGTCGATCATGTTGAGGCCGGATGCGACGAACGCGTCGAGCAGCTTGAACGACGTGGGTTCATCCGCGGTCCATCCGAAGATGTTGCCGCCGAAAACGAGCGGTCCAATTTCCAGGCTGGAGTTTCCGAGTTTGCGCTTGATCACGATGATGCTCCTGTATTCGGCTGGCCTTGGTTCCTGGCGGGGCGCGCCGCGCCGCGCAGGAATGTTAGTCGAGAGGCTGGCTTCCCGCAACTGGCGTTCGGCTTCGGGGTGAGAACCGCTTTTGACTCCATCGCGGCAAGCCTTTACACTCAGGGATCGTGGGCTCCTTCTCTCGCGGCTACGGCTACCGCTTCGACATCGGCGGATATTTTCCGCGCGCCATCAAAACGATTTGTATCGCCTGCGTCGGCGTCTTTGTCCTGCAGGAACTTTCCGAACTTCTCTTCCATTCCGCAGGAAAGGACTTCTGGCTAACCTGGTTTGGTCTGGTGCCCTACGCCGTAATTCACGGCATACGGCTCTGGCAGCCGGTCACGTATCTATTTCTCCACGCGGGAATTCTCCACATTCTGCTGAATCTGCTATATCTCGCGATGTTTGGCGCCGATCTCGAACACGCGTGGGGCGCGCGGAAGTTCTACACCTACTTCTTTCTGTGTGGAGTAGGGGCGGGCGTCATCAACGTCGCAGTGAAGATGCTCCTGGACCCGCACGGGCTAGGCAGCGCCTTGATTCCGACGATTGGCGCGTCCGGAGCAATTTACGGAATCCTGCTGGCCAACGCCGTGGTATTGCCGGATCGCCGTGTGTGGATGTTTCCGCTGCCGGTGACCGTGTCGATGCGGATTTTCGTGGTTGTTATGGGCGCTATCGAATTTTTCGGCACCATCGGCTCTTCGGGCGATAATGTGAGCCACATCTGCCACCTCGGCGGGATGCTCGTCGGCTACATTTATTTGCGCCGAGGCTCGTTCCTGTATTCTCCCCGCAACTTTTTCTCGGATTGGAAACGGCGGCGGCTGCGCAAGAAATTCGAAGTGTACGTACGCGACCACCGCGAGAAGCCGCCGTCACGCCCCGACAACTGGCTCAACTAGCGCCGAAAAAGTGAAACTGGCAGGGAATCAGTCGCCCGCGCGAAGCTCGCCTATTTTGCAACGGTAAAATCGCTGACGACGCCGTAGAGGAAATCGATTCCCTTGCGGAAGGAATCAACGGGGATGCGCTCGTTGTCGGCGTGCATGCGGGAAAGATCTTCGTCGGTGAGCGGGAAGGGGTCCAAGCCGTAGGCCTGCACGTTGCGCATGCGCAGTTCCCAAGAATCGCTGAATCCCGTGGACATGTACGGTAGAACGGGTGTGCCTGGAAACGTTCTGCCCGCCGCGTGCACGATTGTGTTGTACAAGTCCGACGTAAGCGAGGAAGACGGCGCAGCCTCACCCCCGTCGGGTTCGACGTCAAACCGAACCTGCGGATCGTTGACGAGTTGTTTCAGTTTGGCGAGCAGCGGGTCGAGCTGATTTCCCGGCAGCATGCGAATATTCACGACGCCGCGGGCCTCCGAGGGAACCACATTCTGGCGGATACCCGCCTGCAGCATGGTGGGCGTGGCGGTATCGCGCAGCAGGGCGTTCCACGTCGGATTCGCATCGGAAATCCAGCGCGCCGCGTGGTCTCCGCGATCCGGTGTGCCGAGAGCGAGCATCCACTTCCTCGTGTCCTCGTCCTGTGTGGGTGCCAGGCCGTCGAAGTAGGCGCGCGTGACGGAGTTGAACTGCACGGGAGCCTCATACGCTCCGATTTTCGCCATCGCAGCCGCCAGATGCGCGACGGCATTGTCCTTGCGGGGAACCGAGGCGTGCCCGGATGTTCCGGTGGCGACGACGTCGACATTGATGGCCACTTTTTCGGTGGTCTGGATCCCGACGTATACGGGTTTGCCGTTCTTGAGGATCACGCGTCCATTTTCATTGATGGCGAAGCCCGACGCGATTTTGTCCCAATGCTTGTCGACGGCGAATTTGATGCCCTGCGCGCCGCCGTCTTCTTCATCTGCTTCGGCGATGAAGATCACATCGCGGTTCAGCCGCGCGCCGGAGCGCTTCAGGGCGACGAAAACGGCCAGATTCGCGGCGAGCATACCCTTGTCGTCAATCGCACCGCGGCCGTAGAGGTAGCCGGCCTGAATCACGCCGCCGAAGGGATCCACGCTCCATTTCGATTTGTCCACGCCCACGACGTCGAGGTGGGCCATCAGCAGCAGGGCGCGCGAGGGGTCGGGCATCGCGCTGGACGAAAGCCGCGCCACCAGAAATCCGCGGCCCGGAGTACTCTCGAATGTTTCCGAATGGATTCCTTCCTGCTCGAGGACGCCCGCCAGATACTTCGCGGCCACCAACTCGTTTCCCGGAGGATTCGAGGTGTTGATGCGGATTAGGTTTTGCAGCCAGACCAGGGCTTCGTTTTCGATTTGCGAGATGTCCGCGCTCGAGGAGGGCGCCGCCTGCGCCGCGGGAGCCTGGCTCGGCGCCTGGCCCAGGACGTGCGCCGAGGGACGCGCGTGATTCTGCGCGTAAACAGGCGCTGCAGACGTCAGCGTAAGAAGCGTCCGAATCAGAACTCGGCGAATCGTGCGCGCCATCCTTTTGGCCTCCCGGTGAATCTGAAAGAGCATCGCAAAGCGGATACCACTCATATTATCATTGTGATGCGGGGCGCCCGCGAGGCAAGGCGGGAGGCGTTTTCTGGACTGCAACCGACCATCCGCGGCGGGCATTGGCGGCATCCAAGTGGAGTAAGGATACTATGTGCATGAAATCGTCGCTTCGCGCCATTTTGATGGGCGTCCTGATTGGCGCGCTGGGCGTTCCCTCCGACGCGTGGACGGCGCTTGCGCAACAGGAGGGCCCGCAATCGCCCGCTCCGACAAGAGAGCCCTCTCAGCCCGCACCTCCAGTGCCCGGACAATCGCAGGGCCAGGCGCCGCGCAATCAAGCCCAGCCCGCTCCGCAGGTTGCGATCTCGGTTCAGTCGAACATTGTGGGTGTGGATGCCGTGGTGACGGATAAGGACGGAAACATTGTCACCGGCTTGAAACGAGAGAACTTCCGAATTCTCGATGACGGCCAGCGGCAGCAGGTGGCGAATTTTGCGCCTTCGGACGCGCCGATCACGATCGTGATGCTGATGGAGTTCAGCAAGCGATATGGAGGCTACTTCGGATACAAGGCAAAGTTTTGGTCTGAATCGTTCTTGGGCCAGCTGAAGCCGCAGGATTGGGTGGCGCTAAAGACCTTCGATTTGAAGACGACCCTCGTGGACGATTTCACGCAGGACAAACGGGAAGTCGAACAATCCATCGAGTCACTTTTTTATCCGAGCTTCAGCGAGGCAAATCTTTTCGACGCCGTGCTCGAAACGGTCACCCAACTTCGCGATGTGAAGGGAAAGAAGGCGATCCTGGTGCTTGCCACGGGCTTCGACACATTCAGCAAGCATAACCTCGACGACACGCTGCGGCGGCTGAAGGAGACCGAGGTGACGATTTTCTGCGTGGGCGTGGGAGAGGATCTCGACCTACGTTCCGCCGGCGGCGCGGACATCAGTTACCTGCAGGCGAAGAATCAGCTCACGACTTTCTCGCGCTTGACCGGGGGCTACGCCTGGTTCCCCCGATTTGAAGGCGAGATGCCCGGCATCTTCAATTCCGTCGCGGCGTTTTTGCGCGCGCAGTACACGCTCGCGTTTTCGCCCTCGACGCCGCAGGACGGGAAGTACCACAAGATCGTCGTGGAGGTGGTGGACGATCAGGGAAACCCGCTGGAACTTGCCGACAAAAAGGGCAAAAAGAAGAAGGCGGTCGTGATTGCCCGCGAAGGATACACCGCTCCGAACGCGCCGGCCGGAGACTAGGGTTCAGCGAACGACCTTGCGCGTCATGAACTTGTCGAGCAGAAGTCGCGTGAGGCGCAACTGGTCGTGCCGCACCAAGCCTTCCTGCTGCACGATATCGCCGGTGATATATTTCAGGCCCATGCCTTCGAGTTCCCCCAGCGACGGATCCACTTGCTCGGCGCCCTGCTTCGCATAGCGGCGCAACAGACGCGGCGAGACAGGAGTGCGATTGATCACCACGAAATCGAACAGGCCGGGGCGGGTGTGCGCGTAAATGGCGCGGATGTGGTCGGCCACCGAGTAGTGCTGGGTCTCGCCGGGCTGCGTCATGATGTTGGCGATATACACGCGCGTCGCCGGGGAGTTGACGATCACCTCCGCCACCTCCTCGACCAGCAAGTTGGGCAGGATGCTCGTGTAAAGCGAGCCCGGTCCGACGAGGATGAGATCGGCTTCGCGAATGGCCGCCAGGACCTCCGGCAGCGGCCGGACGCGACGCGGCACCAGGCGCAGACGCGTGATGCGTTTGCGCGAACGCGAAATATTTGTCTCGCCGGCCACCACTTTCCCGTTTTCGAGCTCCGCCTGAAGCGTGACGTTTTGCGCCGTGGATGGGAAAATCCGCCCGCGAATCGCCAGCACTTGCGCGGACACTTGTACGGCCCTCGGGAAATCGCCGGTGACATTCGTGAGCGCGGTCAGGAAGAGATTTCCGAAACTATGGCCCGCGAGCCCGCGTCCGGCGGGAAACCGGTACTGGAAGAGGTCGCCGAGCAGGAGTTCGTCTCTGGATAGGGCGACCATGCAATTGCGGATGTCGCCCGGAGGAAGGACGCGATATTCGCGGCGCAGGCGGCCGGAACTTCCGCCATCATCCGTCACCGTAACGACCGCAGTTAAGTCCGAGATCGGCTGCCTCGGCCGGTGTTTCCCGCGTTCGGCGATGTGCTCCTTCAGGCCGCGCAGCACCGCGGAAAGACCGGTGCCGCCGCCGAGCGCGACTACCCGGACCGATGGCGACCGGCGTTCCTCAAATTTTTTCATAGGGAGAACAAGCGATCAGCCGGCTGAACTGTCTCGCTCGGGATAGAGCAATTCGGTAAAGCGCGGGTCTTCCTGCAGGAACGCGAAGTCCTCATCGTTGCGGGCGTGGTAGCGGTTTTCCGGACGCAACTGGATCGCAACCTTGAGATTCTGCATGGCCGAATCGGCTTCGCCGGTCAGGCAATCGAGCGCCGCCATGGCATAGACGATGTGGTCCGCTTTCGGCGCGGCCTTGCGGGCGCGATCGAGGTGCTCGCGCGCCTCGTCCCAGCGGCCCAGGTTCATCAGCGTAACACCTTGCGTGTAGTGGTCCTCTGCAGACTTGGCCGTGGGCGCCGGAAGGCGGGAAATCCGTTGTTCGCAGATGCGCAGGTGGACCTTCGCGCGATCGCCTAGCTCTTTGCTGGGGCCCTCCACAACGCGTTCCAGCACCTCATGGGCGCGATGAAATTTCTGCTGCTGGAAAAGCTTGAGCGCTTCCTCGTAGAGCTTCAATTGCTGCTGCTTGGCGGGGGCGTCCGGATCGGGGGGCATCACCCTGGCCTTCGCCGAGGCTAATCCCTTCTTGTTCAGTGACTTACGGCTTCCGTTCGAGGACTCTTTACTGCGGACCACGCGATGCGTCAAGTTTTCACTCCGGGGCCAAGAGAAGGAAGAACATAGCAGAATCGGAAAACGGCGTCAATGCGGGCCTGCGAATCGAAAATCCGAGCCGCAGCACTTTCGCGGGCGTTCGAAAAGTCCGATCTAGATTTGCGAATATGCCGCGGGCGTCAGGACGGTGTTGTCCACGTTGGAAACCAGGTCCTCGAACGTATATTTCGGCTGGGCGAAGAGAACTTTCGTCTCGGGAGCGGACCGGAAGGCGTCCCAGCACTTGTCGCGTTCGGCGAGGTTCGTAAACCCGATCATGTAGGTCAGGTTCGGCAACTGTCCGCCGATGAGAGTGTCGCCAAAAAAGACCGGCCAAAACCCCGCCTTGATGAAGATGGGGATTTCTCCCTCGTTGACCTGCGCCACTTTCGCTTTGTGGTCCTGATCCGTGGAACTCTCATACGTGCGAAGCTCGAATAGCCGAGGAGAGTGCTGCGCGGTCGCCGCGGGGATGGTAAGTTTGGGCGCGCCTGCGAGTGCCTGCATCAGCGAGCTTTCCATGCGCACAAACGCAGGAGATTTTGCCGGCGCGTTCAGAAAATCCGAAGCCGCCTTCACGTACTCCGCGTCCTGCGCCAGGCGAGCATCGGCCGTAACCAGCGTCTCGACCGACGTGTTCGGCATCAGCACGTACATGGACGGACCTTGCGGTCCCACGGAAACGTTGAAGACGCCGACCGATGAGATTCCCATGCGGTTCAATCCCGGCACCAGCGCGCCGCGGAAATAGTCGTCGGCGAGCTTTCTCTGCGGCGTGAGCAGATGATATCGCCGCAGCTCATAGTATTCACGGCTGCCCTGCGCGCCGGCTTCCTGAGACTCACGCGCGTAGCTGAGCGGCGCGCCGGCGATGGCCGCCGATGCCAGTGACGTAGCCAGGAATTTTCGTCTGTTCATGGGGATTCCCTCCTGATGCGGCTCGACATCGTCACACAATTGGGTTCGCGCGTCCATCCCGTTCGCGAAATTTCCAGGAACAGGATCGAGTTATTGAAGGCGGGGCCGCAACTCATCGGCGAATTTCTCGACACGGTTGAGCGGCACCATGGAGATGTGTTGGTCTTCCAGCAACCGCGCAATGAATTGATGGCGCGAATTCTCGCGGGCCGGCTCGATCTCGGTGATCGCCGTGAAAATGGAGTTCGCCGCGCGCGCGCGGATGCATTCGGCCGTGTAAGCCAGCACCTTGGCTTGCGAGGCATCGCGGCCCAGCGCGACGGTGTGGATGTATCCGCGCGTTCCGTTATAGCGATACGCGTAGTCGAGATGCAGCGGGTCGCCCGGCTGCGTGAATTCCTCGACGCGAACGCTGCGTTCGAGCTTGCCCAGAATCCGGTGCCGCCGGAAGACGTCGTTCAGCCGGCCGCGAATCCACGCGCGCGTGTTTTCGACGATTCCTGTGCGAGACGAAGGCGGGCGCTCGACGTAGTCGTGGAAGAGCCGATCGAGCTCGGTGTCGAAGTCATTCGCCAGAAGGCCGCGTTGCGGGCTCAGCTGCAAAACGTTTGACAGCGTCTGGTCGAGCTTCTCAAGATAGGTCCGGACTTCGGCCTCCGGTGCGCGGAGTCGGGCGTCGAATTCCGACGGCAGCGCCCGCAGCAGGTCCTCGTCGGCGCCGGGATGCAGCCGCCGGACACGCGCGATTTCGGAGGCATCTTCGATCAAGCGTATGGCGCGCCGCGGGCCATCCACTTCCTCCAGCAGCACGCCGACGTTGACCCATTCGTCGCGGACGACATTCGGCGCATAGCGCAGCACGCGAAAGCGCAGCATGTTTCTCGTTTCTTCAGCCATGTTTCACTTCCAGTTGGCAAAGGGTTGGGCCGACGACCTCCATGCCGAAACGACCAGCTCCCGCACCAGTTTTCTCCGCCTGAGCAGCTGTTCGAGCATCCGTTCGAGCGCCTCGGTTTCGAAACTGTACCACTCGCCCGGAATCTCCTTGTAGATCTCGTCCAAAACCGCCTCCGTCATTTTCCCTTCGATGCGTCCGAGCCACGGCTCGAAGGATTCCATCCCGCGTGCGGATTCGTACACGCGATGGCGCGCGTACAGACCGCGCAGCGGAGCATCGGGGAAATTCCATTCCCCGGCGTTGAAGCAGAATCCCTGATCGATCATCCATGCCCGGTAACGCGTTTCGCCCGGCGCCCGGAAGAACACCGCCTGCCGCCCGTTCGTGTTGCAGGTCCACTTGTCGAAAGCGAGCATTCCGCAAAAGTCCGCGAGGTTTACAACCTCGCGCAGTTGCTCATCCGGCAGAAAATCGTACACCACGGTTTCCGCGGGAGGGCCCGGATAACGCGATCCGAATTGCAAGCCGGCACGGCAGCGTGTCCGTCCGCGCCCGAGCTGGATCATCAGGTCTTCGGTGTGCTCGATCAAGCTTTCGCGCACCTCGACAACCGCCGCCGCTGGTGTCGGCAGTCCCATCCGCGCCGCCAGCCTCGTTCCAAGCAATTCGTTCACCAGAACCCGCGCGCCCTGCGGATTATTCTGAAATTTGACCACGTAGAATCCGCCGTCCTCGCAGCGCATCAGGTGGGATTGTGCTCCTCCGCGCATTCGCCGGACTTGCTGGACCGCCAGCGGCATCGAGCGCGTATGCTAGCGACCCAAACAGGTTTACGGCAAGAGAAGCATTTCATATTGGGAAACACCGGCACTGCTGGGCTTGGATTTGAGCGGGCAGTCGAAACGGGAAGGGCTTCATCCAAAAAGAGAAATGCGCGAGGCCGCGTGAACCAGTTCTCGCACGCGGCCCCGCGAATCCTGCAATCACAACGAGCGTTCGCGAAAAGCGCTAGCGCTTCTTGCGTTTCTTGGAGCGCGATTTCTTCGCACGCCCCTTTTTTGCGCTCTTCTTCGGCTTGCCCTTGGCCTTCTTTTTCTTCGGGCTCGCCTTCTTGGCTTTCTTGGCTTTGCGTGCGGGCGCTCGCTTGCCGGGAGCAGGCGCGATGGGGGCTTCCTCTTCTTCCGGCTCTTCCTCAATGACGATCTCTTCCACTTCCTCTACGATTTCCTGCGGTTGCTCTTGCCCCTCTTCTTCGTCATCGAAGCCGGGCAGTTCGTCGTCTTCCTCATCGTTCATTTTCGCGTGAAACATTCGATCCTCCGTGGGGTCCCGGGTATTCCGGACGGCCTCACTCCTCGGCCCGCATCTAATCGGACTGCCGTAAGTTTGTCAAGACGCAATGGATCGAAAAAACCGTTGGATCGCCAAGGGTTCCATCTATGGGTGCCCGCAAAGGCTGACTCGTTCTGATCGATCATTGTATCTTGCAGAAAATAGGATGTTTAGTATCTGAGTAGGCCGGCCGTTAGCGCTGGATGGTCAGGACATCACCGGCTTGCAGTGGGCGGTCAGCCAGGAATGGGTTCGATTGCCGCAGAGCGGAAACCGAAGTCTGGTATTCGCGGGCGATCGAATAAAGCGTCTCGCCCGGCTTCACGCGATGTTCGAGAGATGTCAACTTTTCGGACTTTCCGGCGGACACATTCTCAAGGCCGCTGTTTTCGTTTCGCGCGGACTTCGCCCGGGCCGGCGCCGCAGCGGCCGTCTGGCTGCCTGCATAGATTCGCAGCCGCGCTCCGCGTGAGACATGGCCACCCGAAATATGATTCCAACGCTTGAGTTGGTCGACCGTCACGTCGTAACGTTCCGCAATCCCCGCGAGCGTGTCGCCGCGCCGCACGCGATAACTAACCAGCTTCACCATCGGCGGAGGCGTGGGCACGTTCAGCAGAAATCCCGAAGGTAGGCTGGCGTGAGGTTCCAGGTGGTTTGCCGCCTCGATCGCCGAAAGCGTCACGCGGTAGCGCCGCGCGACGTCCGTTAGCGTTTCGCCCTGCTCGGCGGGATGCAGCCGCCAGCTCGTCCACTTGTCGGGCGGAACTTGCTGGACGTTTTCTTCGAAGCTATTCGCGGCGCCCACCGGCAATTTCAATTGGAATCCGGGATCGTTCGGCGTCACGTTGCGCAACAATTGCGGGTTGAGCAGCCGTAGATCGTCAAGATCTACGCCTGACGCGTCCGCCACAAGCTGCAGACTGATCGAGTGCTCCAGGCGAACGGCGTCCACTAGCGCGGGCTTCTCCGGATTGACCTGCACGCCGTAGCGCGCCGGGTCCTTGGCCACCAGCGCCAGCGCCAAAATAATGGGCACATAGTTCTGCGTTTGCTTCGGCAGCGCCTTGCGTTTCTGCAGCTCCCAGAAATCGGCATAGCCGGTGCGCTGGATCGCGCGGGCCACATTCAGCGGGCCTGAATTGTACGCGGCCATCACCAGGTACCAGTCGCCGAACATGCCATACAGATCGCGCAAGTGCCGGGCCGCCGCACGCGTCGCTTTTTCCGGGTCGCTGCGATCGTCGACCCAGTACGTTCGCTCGAGATCGTATTCCTCGCCGCGATACGGCATGAACTGCCAAATGCCGCGCGCCCCGGCTCGCGAAACAGCTTGCGGTTGGAAGGCGCTTTCGGCCTGCGCCAGATAGATCAAGTCCTGCGGGACGCCTTCTTCCTTCAGCACGCGGCGAATCATGCCGTCATATCGCCCGGCGCGCTCCAGACCGCGCGAAACAATCGCCCGGCCGCGCGTACTGGTGAAGAAGCTCAGATACTGCAGAACGGACTCATTTACCGCGAGCGGCAAGTCGTGGCGGACGCTGATCAATTCTTTCTCGGCCTTGAGCGCCAGTCGCGGGTCGCCCGCAGGCAACGTCAGATCGGCAATCTCGTCGATCGGCGAGGGCTCGGCTGGCGTATCCGACTCACCTTCCTCGCCGCCATCCTTTGTGACGCTCAGATCGCCGGACTGGAGCGCCTCGCCGATTTCATCGGAAAGCTTGGAGAGCCGGGGATCGGAGTCGGCTGCGAAGCCGCTCTTCAGAATCAGGTCCGCGGCGCGGTCGAAATCCGCCTGGGCCTTCTCGAGATTCTTGGCCTTGAAATCGCTCTGCCCCGCGTCGTAGCTCGCCTGGACCTTCGCGAGCAGGACGTCCATCTGCGGCCGCGCTGCGGGCGTCAGGGAATCGGAAACGACAGGATGTTGGGGAACTGGCAGCGGCTGCTGGGCGTAATCGGGCGTTGGGGCAGGGGTGGCCGCAGGAGGCTGCACGTGGACCTGCTTCTTCGCGGTTTCCTCGCAGCCAGCCACGAACATCGTGGCAACCGCCAAGACGGCACAGATTTTCGCACTATCCCGCATGATTAGCCTCTGGCGCCTCTGCCATTGCACGCTAATGAAAATCTTACGAAGTACTTACAGCCCGGTCAATGGGACTGGACCGCTTGCCGTTGACCGAAACAGGACACCGGGTACTAGTGGGTTTTCGCGCCCCTCAGCGACCTACGAAGTGACTATCGGCATACCACCGGCCAAGCTTATACCACCGCAAGCGGGCGAATTGCCACCCTCCCTGGAAGCGGAATCGGGGTGAGGTCTCTATTTTGGCGACCAATCGACCGGAATCACGTCTATAGAAACGCACCGATGAGGCGTGCAAACTGCTGTTCTCGCCTCCTCGTGTTGCCAGCGACACGCGAACTTTGTTATGAAAGGTGTACGGCTATATCCGCGAGAGGACACGATTTGATGATTATGAAAACCCTTGGCCCGATGATTGCGTCGCTACTGCTGGTTGCCCGTGTCGCGGCCCAGGCCCCGCCGAAATCGCAGCCTCCCATTTGGAGCGCCAAGCCGGATGTGGCCGCCTTCGAAGCGGCCGAGAACGACCGCCTGGCCTCCGTCCAACATGCCGTTGAGCAGATCGTGGCCGTGAAGGGCGCCCGGACCGTTGACAACACGCTTGCGCTGTTCGATGAAGCCACGCGGCAATTGAATGCGGCCTACTATCTCGCGAGCACGATGGAGCAGGTACACCCCGATCCGACGTTCCGTGACCACGCCAGTGCGATGGTCCGCAAGGCAAGTGCGGTGCAGACGGCCTTGTCGCTGAATCGGGACGTCTTCGACGCGCTCGCCGGGCTGGATCTGTCCGGAGCTGACGCTGCGACCCGCTACTACGTGCATCGCCAATTGCTCGAGTTCCGCCTAGCCGGAGTTGACAAGGACGATGCCACCAGGGCGCGGCTCAAGAAGCTCAACGACCAGCTCACTAATGACCAGTCCATGTTCGAGCGAAATATCGCCGACGGCCAGAACACTATCGAGGTCGCCGATGCTTCCGAGCTGGATGGTCTGCCTCAGGATTACCTCGAAAGTCACAATCCGGGCGCCGACGGAAAGATTCACATCACCACCAACTATCCGGACATTTTCCCGCCGCTCAAGTATTCCAAAAGCGACGCGCTTCGCCGCCGGCTCGAGGTGGCGTTTGACACGCGAGCCTATCCCAAGAATCGAGATGTGCTCAAGGACATGATGCGGACGCGTTACAAGATTGCGACACTGCTCGGCTATTCCTCCTGGGCCGATTACTACGCGGCGGACAAGATGATCCGCAACGGCAAGAGCATTGCGGATTTCATTCAACAGTTGGACGCAGCGGCCCGTCCCTCAATGGAGCGCGAATTCGCGCTGTTGCTCGCCCAGAAACAGAAGACTCATCCGGAGGCGAAGGAAATCTGGGATTACGAGCACGCTTACCTGACGGAGCTGGTCCGCCGCTCGAAGTACGACTTTGATTCACAAGCGGTCCGCCCGTACCTGCCATACCCGCGCGTGAAGCAGGGGATTCTCGATACCGCTGCGGCGCTCTTTCATGTGAGCTTTCGCCAGGAACTGAATGTGCCCTCGTGGGACCCTTCGGTTGAGACCTGGGACGTCATCGACGGCGGCAAAATGGTCGGCCGATTTTATCTGGACATGCATCCGCGTCCTGGCAAGTACTCTCATGACGAAATGGCGCCGCTGCTGGACGGCATTCGCGGCAAGCAATTGCCCGAGGCTGTCCTGGTCTGCAATCTTCCGGCTCCGACGGCAACCGACCCCGGCTTGATGGATTACGACGATGTGGTCACTTTCTTTCACGAGTTCGGCCACTTGATGCACCACATTCTCGGCGGCCAGCAACAGTGGGCGGGCATCAGCGGCATCAGCATGGAGCAGGATTTCGTGGAAGCGCCGTCGCAGATGCTGGAGGAGTGGATGCACAGTCCGCAGGTACTCGCTTCCTTCGCGCGAAACTACAAGACCGGCGAACCGATTCCCTCCGAGCTTGTGGCGCGCATGAATCGAGCCTCCGCATTCGGGCGCGCCAGCGACGTGGCCGCGCAGGATACCTACACGGCGATTTCCTACGATATGTACAAGAGCAAGCCGGAGGACGTGGATCCGAACGCCGTATGCCTCAGCGAAATGCGCCGCTTGAATCTGCTGAGCGTTACGCCCGAATCCACCGACATGTATGCCGCCTTCGACCACCTGGCAGGCTACTCTTCGGCCTACTACACCTATATGTGGGACAAGGTCATTGCCGAGGACTTCTTTCTGCAGTTTGACCAGAAAGATCTGTTCGCCGGAGACACTCCGGCGCGCTATCGCCATCTTGTGTTGGAACCAGGCGGGTCCGAATCGGCCAGCGATCTGGTGAAGAACTTCCTGGGCCGCCCGCAAAATACGGCTGCATTTCAGCACTGGATGGACGAGGAGTTCCGTTCACCTTCAACCAGCCCAAGCCCGTCTGCCCAGTAGTTGCGAGGGCAGCCTAGGCGAGCGCCTGACGAAGATCTTCGATCAGGTCTTCCGGATCTTCGAGGCCGACGGAAACGCGCACCGTCCCCGGCTGGACGCTGGCCGCGCGCAACTCCGCGGGCGACATCTTGAAGTGCGAGGTGTAAATCGGCAGGATCGCCAGCGATTCGACGCCGCCCAGACTTGCCGCCAGCAGGAACACTCGGATGCGGTCGCCGAAGCGCCTCGCGCCTGCCAGGCCCCCTTTGTGATCGAAGGCCAGCATGGCTCCGAACCCGCGCATCTGGCGCCTGGCCAGCGCGTGGTCCGGATGCGAGGGAAGCCCCGGGTAGTGCACGCGCGCGACCTTCGGATGTTTTTCCAGAAATTTCGCCACGGCCATCGCCGTCCGGCACTGGCGCTCGATGCGCACTCCGAGCGTCTTCATCCCCCGTATGAGCAGGAAGGCTGCCTCAGGGTCCATCGAACCGCCGATCTGGACGATGTTGGCGCGCACCTTATCGATCAGCACGGCGCTGCCAGCAGCGGCGCCTGCGATCACGTCCGAGTGGCCGGCGAGATACTTCGACGCACTGTGCACCACGATGTTGAATCCCATCGAGAGAGGTTTCTGCAGCACGGGACTCGCGAATGTGTTGTCCACGATCGAAATGAGCCCCCATTCCTGCGCGAACGCGACAGCTTTTTTCAGGTCCACGATCCGCAGGGTTGGGTTCGTCGGAGTCTCGACGTAGAGAGCCTTCGTGCGTGCGCTGGCCAGCTGCGCCATCCCGGCCAAGTCCGCTTCCACATGGCGCACCACGATCCCAAAGCTCGGAAAGACGTCGCGCAGCAAGCGGTAACTTCCACCATACAGCTGGCGGGTAGCGATCACTTCGTCGCCCGCTTTCAAGACCGCGAGCAGCGCCGCTGAAATCGCCGCCGTGCCGGAGGCCGCCACGACCGCCGCTTCGGCGCCTTCGAGCGCGGCAATCTTCTTCTCGGCGACGGCGAGGGTCGGGTTCCCGTAGCGCGTGTAGATGTAGGCGGGGCTTTTTCCTTCGGCCCAGCGCTTCATCTCTTCCGTACTTGCGAAGGTGAAATTCGCGGTGCGCGCAATGGACGTGCCCACAGGCGCGCCGATTCGGAATTTTTCCTCGCCCGCGTGGATCGCGAGCGTCGCGTCGCCCCAGCACTTTGCCTTCGAGGACTTTTTCATGATTTGGCCAGCTTGACGCAACTCGCCGCGGAACCGCAAGCGCCAATTTGGTTCATCGCCGAGGCGCAGCGGGCGGAGGCTCGGCGCGTAATCCCTGGATCGCCTTGCTCTTGCGTCTCGTCCGCATTCCACACCGGCTTCGCCTTACATTCTCTATTGGCTTTGTAGATGAAACTGATCTAATACGGCGAAAAGGCCGATACGAATTATGCCAAGATAGCAAGAAGCCGTCCCCAGCAGGCTCGCGCTCCAGCCGCGCGTCCGAAAGAGGCAGACGATGAGGAAGCTCGGGAGTGTCCTGATTCTGTGCGCGGCCACAGTGTGCTTTTCGGGGTGCGCGTGGCGAAATTTGGGCCCCTGCTATGGCATCGGCTGCCCCTCGTATGCGCTGACGAAGAGCGCGCCGGGTCCGAGCGCCGAAAACACGGCGGCCCCGAAGTCGCAGCACCTGAAGGCAAAGGCGCAGACCGCGAAGGCTGCGCAGCCGCAACAGAATCCCGGCCAGTGATTCCGTTTTCCGCAGCGAACTCTACGCGTTCGACGCGCATAATCCGCGGCTAAGCGATTATGCCGAGACCGCCGCCACAGCGTCTTCCTCGCCGGCGTGGTGCGGCTTGTGCGCGGCAATCACTTTTTCCGCAATTTCCGCCGGCACGAAATCGTAGTGCGAGAATTCCATCGAATAGCTCCCCCGCCCCTGGGTCATGGAAATCAGTTCGTTTGCGTAGCTGAGCATTTCCGAGAGCGGGACCAGCGCCTTGACGACCACGCCGCCGGCTCGCGATTCGCTGCCGCTGATTTTTCCGCGCCGCCCGCTGAGATGGCCCATCAAGTCTCCCGAGTATTGATCGGGCGCGTACACCTCGACGTGCATGATCGGCTCGAGCAGCGCCGGCTTGGCCTGCTTCATGGCTTCCTTGAACGCGAGCGAGCCCGCGATCTTGAAGGCCATGTCGCTGGAATCCACGTCGTGATACTTGCCGTCGTAGAGGCTCACGCGGAAATCGACGACCGGAAATCCGGCCAGGTAGCCGCGTTCGGCGGAATCGCGGACACCCTTTTCAACCGACGGAATCCAGTTCTTGGGAATTGCGCCGCCGAAAACGTCGTCCACGAACTCGATTCCTTTGCCGCGCGGCAGGGGCTCCATCTTGATCCGGCAGAGCCCGAACTGACCGTGGCCGCCCGTCTGCTTTTTGTGTTTGCCTTCGGCGTCCGCCTTGCCGCGAATCGTTTCGCGGTAGGGAACCTTGGGCGGCTTGAGGGTCATCTCCACGTGATAGCGCTTGCGCAATTTCGCGACCACGACTTCGATGTGCTGTTGTCCGGCGCCGGAGAGCAGAAATTCCTTTGTTTGAGGGTCGCGCCCGAAGCGCAGGGCGAGATCTTCCTCGAGGATTCTGTGGATGGCCACGCCGATGCGGTCTTCGTCGGCTCGCGTTTTCGGCTCGATGGCGAAGGTGATCGAAGGCTCGGGGATGCGCGCGGGTGGGTAAAAAATCGGCGCGTTCTTGTCGCCGAGAGTGTCGCCGGTGGTCGTTTCCTTCAGCTTCGCCACCGCACCCAGATCGCCGGCGTACAGATCGCCCACGGCCACGGCCGTCTTTCCCTGCATGACCTGCAAATGTTGAAAGCGCTCTTGCGTACCGCGGTTGAAATTGTTGAGCGTCGCGTCATTTTTCACCACTCCGGACAGCACCTTGAAATACGTGATGCGCCCGGCGAACGGGTCGGCGACCGTCTTGAATACGTACAGGGAAGCGGGCTCGGAGGCCGCGATTTTTCGCTCGACGGTGTCTCCCTTGTGGTCCGGCGTGTTGTGGCCTACGGTTTTTCCGCGAAACGCGGGCGACGGGAAAATCTCGACCAGGAAATTCAGAATCGCATCACTGCCGATATTGTGCAGCGCGGAGCTGAGCAGGACGGGGAAGATTTTCTTGTCCCGCACTTCCTCGTGCAGTCCCTTCTTCAAATCCTCGACCGGGAGTGTGCCCTTGTCGAAGAATTCCTGCATCAATTCGTCGTCGCCCTCGGCGACCAATTCGACTAGCCTTTCGTGCGCGGCCTTGGCCTGTTCGGCGAGGTCCGCGGGAATGTCCTCGACCTTGGCCTTGCCGTCGCCATCGGGCGCATAGATGAGCGCTTTCATCGTGACCAGGTCCACCACGCCACGGAAGCTCTTTTCGGCGCCAATGGGCAACTGAATAGGAACGACGCCGCGCCCGAAAACCTGTTCGAGCGAGCCGAGCGCACGCTCGAAGCTCGCGAGGTCGCGGTCCATCCAGTTCAGGACGAACGCGCGCGGCTGATCGTACTCGGTCGCGTAGTCCCAGACTTTTTCGGTGACCACCTGCACGCCCGCGGCGGCGTCCACGACGATCAGAGAGGCGTCGGTGGCGATCAGCGAGGATTTCGTTTCATTGATGAAGGTCGAGTAGCCGGGCGTGTCGAGCAGATTGATCTTTGTTTTCTCCGACTGGCCCGGCGCCTGCCATTCCGCGTAGGCCAGGCCCGTATTGATCGAGATCTTGCGCGCGATTTCCTCTTCGTCCCAGTCGGTGGTGGTTGAGCCGTCGGCCACCTTGCCGAGGCGCGGCGTCATCCCCGCTGTGTACAACAACGACGACACGAGCTGGGTCTTCCCCGTGTCGCCGTGGCCGACAATGCCCACGTTGCGTATCCAATCGGTTGTGTAGGATTTCATGGTTTCGCTCCTGAAATCGGAAAATAGAAACTGGAAAATTGGAAATGCGAAGCGCGCGGGTGAGAACAGGCATTTCGCGTGGGAATCGTACGGACGACAAACTTCGTGCTGTGATTTGGGATCAGCATCACGAACCCGCCCCCGGCGGTTGCGCGCGATGAACCCTGCGGCCCGTCGTCCGCAGGGAGCGGACTCAGGGCGAGAACGCCGGGATGCTAGCACAGGCCCGCGCAGGAATTCAACTTTACTGGGGACGACAGGGCCGAATTGGCGGCCCCCGTTTTTGTGTCGATTAGAAAGCATGACCACCGTTTGTCCTCAATGACTTACGGGGATTTCTAATCGCCTCAGTGTCGATTAGAAACATGGTGAGATATGGCCGGCGAGAGGTAGTGATCTGGTTCGGGGTTGAGATCGAGTAGCGATCAAACGCGGATGACATAGCAGGCCGCGAGAAAACCGCAAGACCTACCACAGAGGACGCTGAGAAGGCACAGAGTCCACAGAGGAAACGGAAAGACTCACCGCTCCCTTCCTGCGTCAGGGCAGGGAGTCGCAGCGAACGCAGCGAACGCAGGGAAACGCGGAGAGCAGCGAAAGACCCTATACGCGATGGGTGTGTGAAGCGCCGCGACCGAATGACTCCCATCTCCCCGTCGGGAGTGATTTGCCTTTCGCTTTGGCGATCGTGGCTCATTGTGTCGTGCCCAGAAGACTCGCGGGCCTCAAGACATTCTAGGCACAATGACCGAACGGACAGGGTGGTGGACGATGGTTCAGAAAAAGGACAAGGACACTCGCTGTACGCCTAGGAGCGAGGCGAGGGGCAAACAGCGATTTTCATGGCAGCTGATGAGCCGGGGCGTACTTGTCCGATGATTGGGTTAGTCAGACGTGTGGATTACTTCCGAGTGCGCCGTGACTCGGGAACAATCGCCAAGGTGTCAGGAATGGCCACATTCCCAATGGCTTAAGTTGGAAGGATCGGCCCCCGCCGGATCTTCTGATGCGTGTTGGCGGCGGCTTAACCGGGGATGAACATCCGTATGGCTGCCAAGCCCATGATCGCCGCCGCGATCCAGCCAAGGATGATGAGCGGCCGACTAACGGTGAAAGCTCCCATTACTGACTTCCTCGAAACCAGCACGATGATCACAGCCATTAGGGGTACGGCGACGACCCCGTTGATGACCGCGCTCCAGAATAACGCCTTCATCGGACTGATCGGCGAATACTGGATGGCGAGTCCTGCAAGCACGCTGACGGCTATGACGCCGTAGAACCCGCGCGCATCAGTCGCCTTGCGTTCGAGGCCCCAGCTCCAACCCATCGCCTCGGAAAGAGCGTAGGCGGCAGAGCCCGCCAGTACCGGCACGCCGATCAAGCCGACACCCAAAATCCCAAGGGCGAAGAGTATGTATGCGAAGTCGCCAGCGAGCGGCCGAAGTGCACTCGCCGCCTGCGCCGCGGTATTGATGTCCGTAATTCCCGCCACGTGGAGAGTGACGGCGGTCGCCAGGATGATGAAGTAGGCCGCGATGTCGGAGTAGAACATGCCGCTCCAAGTGTCCCATCTGATGCGGCGAAGTTCCGAGCGTGCCGCAGGCGCATCGCGCTTGAGCGGCCTAGCGCCTTGTCTTGCCTGCATGTCCTCAACCTCTTCGGATGCCTGCCAGAAGAAGAGGTAGGGACTAATGGTGGTGCCGAAGACGCCGACGACCACAGCGGCGGTGCCCGAATTTGGCGTAAGCCTGGGCCAAACTGTGCGCAGCGCCACCTGACCCCAGGGGACATGAACCGTGAACAGGACCGCGGCGTAGGCCAACAGGGAAAGAGTCAGCCACTTCAGGAAGAAGACGTAACGATGATAAGGGACGAACACCTGGAGCAGCAGCGTTCCGAACACGACGAACACCGTCATGAGATGGCGATTGAAGCCGGTGACGAGCTCCGCGACTTCTCCCATGGCCGCAACGTCGGCGGCAATGTTGAGAGTATTGGCGACCAGCAGCAGTAGTACGACGCCCTGAAGGACGGCCGGCGGGAACGTGGCTTTGATGTTGGCGGCGAGTCCTTTCCCTGTGACCCGGCCGATGCTCGCGCACATGTATTGAACCGCGGCCATCAAAGGGAAGGCCAGCGGCATCGTCCAGAGCATGTTGAGGCCGAATTGAGCGCCCGCCTGGGAGTAGGTGGCTATGCCGCTTGGGTCGTCGTCAGCCACGCCGGTGATAAGCCCCGGCCCGACCCGCGACAGCGGGTGCTCCTTCAGGCGGCCCCAAAGAACCCGAAAGGCCTTCACGCGCTGCGATCCATTGACGCCATCCTGAAAGAGCTGCATGCACTCACATGGCTAATTGGAGACAAGCGCCGTAGATTAACATAATAGGTCTACGGCAACAGGGGTTGGCTTCTGCGCTTAAGCAATCGCATCACTGTTGACCGAAGCCATCAAAGCCCGAATAGTCGCCAGCTCGGAACTTATTGTCGGATCACGCGGCTAGCTCCAGGTAAGTCGGATAATCGGAAACTGGCTGCTATCTGAGAGCGGGCAAGAAGCTACCGCCGTGAAGGAAACCTCGCCGATCTGAGCTGCCCGTCCATAGAGGCGCGAGCGGACCATCCGATTCTAGGGAGCGTAAACATGGGGCGAGACAACCGGCTGGATAGTATTGCTCCGCTCCGGCTTCGGCGTAGAATACGCTCGCGCGCGGGCGAGACGGATCGAGAGATTGCTGCGCGGAGGAGTCCGCCATGTCACCGAATCCAGCAGCGATTTCGGCCACCGGGTTCAGGATGCGAACGGAGACGCGGGGAGATGCCACGGTCGTTCATTGCAGCGGGCGGCTGACCAGCGAACATTCCGGGGCTTTGAAGACGCACGTGAAGGGCGTGTTTCCCAATACGAAGCGCATCGTCCTTGACCTCAGAGAGCTCAATCGGATGGACAGCTCCGGACTGGGCGCCATCGTAGGCCTGTATGTGTCGGCGAAGAAAGAAAACTGCGAATTCCTGCTGATCAATTACAACAGCGCGATCAGGGACCTGCTGGGAGTCACGAACGTGCTGTCCATGTTTGAGGACTGCGCTCGGACCGGGATGCGACTGCCATAAAACGCGTGCGAGGAAGCTGGAATTGCCGACGCGTCGCCGGGCATGGAGCCGAAGAGAGATTCTTCGACGGATCTCCCAGGCTCGACTAACCGTCGACCTGGGAGCCCTTTCCAGTGACCGGACGCCCCGCACATTCGGCTCCGCCGCAAACGGAGCCTCAGTGCAAGCAAGAGCGGGGCGAAGGAAAAAGCGTCCGGTCACTCCGCTAGAATGACAATCCCGAGGGGGCGCGCGTCTCGTAGTCTCGGGATCGTCTTCGAGTTGATCGCTGCGAAAGGCGCCCACCTAAAAGGTGGCCGCTACATAACCAGAGACGATGGCGCGGCGGCGCCAAGCATCTTCGCCGGGCACGGTATACCGTGCCCCTACGACTGCAACATCAACTTCCTGCTGCTTGGTCACGATTTCCCCGCGTTTACTTCTTGGGATTGCCGCAGGTGAAGTTCGCGGCGTCCATGATGTCTCCGCTCCCTTTGTAGATGGCCACCTGCGGGTAGGGGCATGCCGGATGGGTCTTGTCCACCGCGCCCGCGGTGCGATGAGTATTGATGATTTTATCTGGCGCGACATTCG
>Ga0209517_10003332_pt1 | contig 21881 bp, 19 predicted proteins | sample PeaSoiMetSII2010_FD_187695 | JGI IMG/M metagenome (GOLD analysis project Ga0209517, IMG submission 187695) | Peat soil microbial communities from Weissenstadt, Germany - SII-2010 (SPAdes) (version 2) | ecosystem: Environmental > Terrestrial > Soil > Wetlands > Peat | place: Germany...
ATCCGGCCCCGTTTGCAATTTTGATCAAAACACAACCTGTTGGGCCTGGTGGCGTCAAGTAAATATCCCTAAGAGGTTTTGTGCCGCTCCGCGAATGCCGGTGGGAATTCAATTTTTCATAACGTCGTCTTTCGTAACTATGTTTTCACGGATTTTTACGACCTGGTTGCCGACCTCTCGACATTTTCGGCGACGCATTCAACCATTGGCCCTGGCCACCAGCAAGATCCCCAGACAGTAGAAGACGAACATCAGCACGAGGTACATCCTGGCTTTGCCGGGCGCGCCTGCGAATTCTTTCCAAGCGAGCACGCCCCAGAGGGCAGCGACCATGGGCGCGGATTGCCCGATGGCGTAGGAAATTGCTACTCCAGTGAAGCTGGCGGCGACCAGATTGAAAACCATGCCGATGCCCCAGATGAATCCGCCGAGCAATCCGAGGGCGTGGCCGGAAATCGGTCCGCGGAAGTAGCCGGAGAAATTTACGGGTTCGCCGACTAGTGGGTGCCTCATGAAATAGATGTTCCAAAGCAAGCACGACAGCAGCGCACCCAGTGTGAGGAATACGGCAATGCTGTAGGGACCGAGCGTGTTGCCGTTGGTCATGGCTCGTGCCACGAAGGGAGCCCAGAGCCCCATCAGAACGCCGGAGACGACGCAGATGACGATGCTCTTCTTCGAAACGGAGCGGCCGGCGATGGTCAGACTGCCGTAGGCTTTTCCGTCCATGACCACGGCGATGAGGGCGCAGAGGACGCCCACGGCCAGGAGCGCCGCATTCCCCTTTGGCTGGAGGGCATAGCTCGAAACCACACCGACGACGAGCGCGATTCCAATGCCCACTGGAAATGCAACCGCGAGTCCAGCCATATTGATCGCGGCCACCAGCAAAAGGTTTGCCAGATTGAAGATGGCGCCTCCGACCATGGTGGAGACGATGTTGTTGGTATCGGCGGAGCGCACATTGTTCAGGAAACTGGAAGCATCGTTGCCGGTGCTCCCCATGGTAAGCGCGAGGATCAGCGAGATCAGAAAAATGCCGACGGCATAGTCCCAGTAAAACAACTCGAAGCGATACTTCTTGACCCCCTTGAAGGTGTTGGCCCAGGAACCCCAGCAGATGGCGCTGGTAATCATCATGAACAGTGCCAGATTCAGACTATGGGGTGTGAACATCGCTTCTCCTCAGGTAAGAATCGCGCCGTAGCGTAGCCGTGCGGAGCCACCGGTGTCAAGGCAATACCGGGAATGCATCTTTCATCGTATCTGCCGTACAATTGCACGGCAAAGGACGAACTGCGCAAACCTTCGGAAGTCGCTGCTCATCTCCGAACCCCGTAGAGACGCGGCTTGCCGCGTCTCCCGCCGCAGAGGGAGACGGGGCAAGCCCCGTCTCTACAGCGCGTTTTTGTAGTGGAGCACTGGATGCCGGTCGAACACAACGAATCTCGGAACGCAGCGCGACTCGTAACCCGCGACGACGGCGCGATTGCCACGCTCTCCGGGCGGCCTCTGCTGCGTAACACCGGCATTGCTCTCAATCTGGACTGGATACGGGAAGTGCGGGTGAACACCAGCGCGGTCGAGCGCCGCGCTCAATCCCACGTCGCGCGGCGAAGCGTGAAAAAGGAATGGCAGGCAGCGTGGTTGCTGCGGGCAATCACCTGCATCGATCTGACGACTCTTTCCGGAGATGACACCGACGAGCGCGTCCGCCGTTTGTGCGCGAAAGGCCGGCAGCCCATTCAGCAGGAAATGGAACGGAAGCTGGGGATCGAGGAGTTGCAAATCAAGGTCGCGGCCATTTGCGTGTACCACACCTTTGTGGAAACAGCTCTGCACGCGCTCGAGGGCAGCGGGGTACATGTCGCGGCCGTGTCCACCGGCTTCCCCGCGGGTCTATCGCCGCTGGCGGAGCGGGTGGCGGAGATTCGCCGATCGGTCGAGGCTGGCGCGCACGAGATCGACGTCGTCATCACCCGCGCGCATGTTTTCGGCGGGCGCTGGCAGGCGCTCTACGACGAGGTGGCGGCTTTCAAGCAGGCCTGCGGATCGGAGCACATGAAGGTGATTCTTGGAACCGGAGACCTGCTGACGCTGCGCAACGTCGGGCGCGCGAGTGTGGTTGCGATGATGGCGGGCGCTGACTTCATCAAGACTTCGACGGGCAAAGAGCCGACCAATGCAACCTTGCCGGTGGGCTTGGTGATGGCGCGTGCCATCCGCGAATACGCGCAGCAAACCGGAATGGCGGTGGGTTTCAAGCCAGCGGGCGGCATCCGCACGGCCAAGCAGTCGATCGAGTGGCTGGCGATGATCAAAGAAGAACTTGGCTTGTCGTGGCTGCGGGCGGAAATGTTCCGCTTCGGCGCCAGCGGCTTGCTGGGCGACATCGAGCGGCAGTTGGAGCATTACGCGACGGGACGGTATTCGGCGGAGTATCGGCATCCGATGGCGTGACGTTGGGAGTTACGAGTCAAGACAAGCTGCTTGAAGAACCTTATGATTTGTCATCCTGAGCGAAGCGAAGGACCTGCTGTCTCGCGTACTACCAAGAAAGCAGATCCTTCGCTTCGCTCAGGATGACAATTGAATATGAAGGAATCGAGCAAACGCCAATGAGCATTGCCGAAAAGTTCGTGAGTATGGAATACGGTCCAGCTCCAGAAGAATCGAAGGAAGCAGTCGCCTGGCTGGAACGCCACGCCTTCCGCTTCCAACATTTCATCGGAGGCGGTTGGCAGGCGCCCGCGGCGGGAGAGTATTTCGACACCGTCGATCCTTCGAACGGTGAGAAACTCGCGTCGGTCGCGCAAGGATCCGCGGCAGACGTTGACGCGGCGGTCAAGGCTGCGCGGGCTGCATCTTCTGGATGGCGGGCGCTCAGCCCTCATGCCCGCGCGCGCTACCTGTATGCCATCGCGCGGCTGGTGCAGAAGCATTCCCGGTTGCTCTCGGTTCTTGAGACCATGGACAACGGCAAGCCCATCCGTGAGAGTCGCGACATTGATATTCCGCTGGTGGCGCGGCATTTCTATCACCATGCCGGCTGGGCGCAACTTCTGGAGCACGAATTCCCCGAGTACGTGTCCTGCGGAGTGGTTGGTCAGATCATTCCCTGGAATTTCCCGCTGCTGATGCTGGCGTGGAAAATTGCTCCGGCGCTCGCGACTGGCAACACCGTCGTGTTGAAGCCCGCGGAGTTCACGCCCCTGACCGCGCTGGCCTTCGCCGGAATCTGCCAGGAAGCTGGCTTGCCCGCCGGAGTAGTCAACATCGTCACCGGAGACGGTTCCACCGGCGAAGCTCTCGTCAAGCATCCGGACGTGGACAAAATCGCCTTCACCGGATCGACCGAGGTCGGACGTGCGATTCGCGCCGCCACGGCGACGAGCCACAAGCGCCTTTCGCTGGAGCTTGGCGGAAAATCTCCGTTCATCGTTTTTGAGGATGCCGACCTCGATAGCACGGTCGAAGGGCTGGTGGACGGCATCTGGTTCAATCAAGGACAGGTATGTTGCGCGGGTTCGCGGCTGCTGATGCAGGAAAGTATCGCCGAAACCCTGGTCGCCAAGATTCAGGATCGCATGAGCACCTTGCGGATCGGCGCGCCGCTCGACAAAGCGATCGATATTGGCGCCATTGTCGCAAAGGTGCAACTTGACCGCATTCGCAAGCTGGTGGACCAGGGCGTGGCAGACGGCGCAACATGCTGGCAGCCGCAGGTCGTGTTGCCGGCGCGCGGGTTTTACTATCCGCCGACGCTGCTGAGCAATGTGCATCCGACCTCGATTGTCGCGCAGCAGGAAATCTTCGGACCAGTGCTGGCGGCGATGACGTTCCGCACGCCCGCGGAAGCCGTGGAACTGGCGAACAATACAGTTTACGGTTTGGCGGCCTGTGTTTGGAGCGAGAGCGTCAACGTTGCCTTGCACGTTGCCGCGCAGCTTAAAGCGGGAGTGGTCTGGGTCAACTGCACGAACCTGTTCGACGCCTCGTGCGGCTTTGGCGGCTACCGCGAGAGCGGTTACGGACGCGAGGGCGGACGCGAAGGCCTGCTGGAATATTTGGAGCCAGCATGGTTCAAGAACGCCCCGATGCTTCCAGCAGAAAAGACGCTTGCGCCACCTGAGGCGGCATCGGAGGCAGACGCCAGCGGTCGTTCCTTTGGTACTTCCGCCGTCGAAACTTCTGACAGCACTCCGGTGATTGATCGAACCGTAAAGCTCTACATCGGTGGCAAGCAGGCGCGTCCCGACTCCGGCTACAGCATGGAAGTGCGCGCTGCGGACGGACGGCTGCTGGGCGAAGCTCCGCTCGGCAATCGCAAGGACATTCGCAATGCGGTCGAGGCAGCGCGAAAAGCCACGGCGTGGGCCAAGGCTACGGCGCACAATCGTGCTCAGGTTCTTTTTTACTGCGCGGAGAATCTTTCCCAACGGCGCGGCGAAATTGCGCATCGCATGGCCGCCGTGGTCGGCGAAAAGCAGGCTGCCGCGGAAGTGGATCTCAGTGTCGAGCGCATCTTCTCGTACGCGGCGTGGGCCGATAAGTTTGACGGCGCGGTACACAATCCTCCGTTCCGGAATGTCGCCATCGCGATGAACGAGGCCATTGGGACGCTCGGCGTCATCTGCCCGCGGGAGGCGCCGCTGCTCGGTTTTCTTTCTCTCGTGATGCCCGCTCTCGCGGCGGGAAATACGGCGATCGCGGTTCCTTCGGAAGCCTATCCGCTGATCACGAGCGATCTGTACCAACTGTTCGACACCAGCGATCTGCCCGGGGGCGCGCTGAATATCGTTACCGGATACACGTCGCAACTTCTGAAGACGCTCGCCGAGCATGACGATGTGGATGCCATCTGGTGTTTTAGCGATGAAGCCAGCGCCGCGGCGGCCAAGGCCATGTCGGTGGGCAATCTAAAGCAGGTGTGGACGAACGAAGGCCGTGCCATCGATTGGTTCAACCCGAAACTGGCCGAGGGCCGCTGGTTTCTCGAACACGCCACCCAGGTGAAGAATATCTGGGTTCCATACGGCGAGTAGAGGCATTGAATCATTTAGTCATTGAATCATTGAATCATTGAAAACCTAGATTCCCAGCGGGTTTTTAACGAGGAATGACTAAATGATTCAATGACTAAATCACCCAATGACTCAATGAATCCATGCAAGCGACGCGCACACCCCGGGTGAAAATCTGCTGCATCGGCAGTGTTGAGGAAGCGGCTCTGGCCGTCGAGCATGGAGCCTCCGCACTGGGCCTGGTTTCACACATGCCGAGCGGGCCGGGCATCATCAGCGACGAGCGCATCGCGGAGATTGCCGCGACCGTTCCACCTGCGATCGGGACCTTCCTGCTGACTTCGCGGCAAAATGTTGCCGACATCGTCCGGCAACAGCGTTTCTGCCGCACGAATACGATCCAGATCTGCGATCATCTCGCCGTCGGCACGCATCGCGATCTGAAGGCTGCTCTGCCCGGGATCTCCCTCGTTCAGGTCATTCACGTGATCGGACCGGAGTCCGTCGAGCAGGCCGTGCAAGTCGCGCCGCACGTGGATGCGATCCTGCTCGATTCCGGTAATCAGAAACTCGCGGTGAAGGTGTTAGGCGGTACGGGCAGAAGGCATGATTGGAGCCTCAGCCGCGCGATCCGCGAACGCATCGGCGTCCCGCTATTTCTGGCCGGAGGGCTCACCCCGGAGAACGTGGGCCAAGCCATTGAAGAGGTAGGCCCCTTCGGGATCGATGTGTGTTCCGGCGTGCGCACCGATGGCAGGCTGGATGCGACCAAGCTAGAGCGCTTCTTCTCCGCGATACGCAATGCGGGCGCACAATGAGATGCCGCTACCAGGGATGCACTTGCTAAATATCCCCGTGCGACGCGGATCGTGCGCACCCCAGAGACATTTCTAGTGCGGCACAAGAGTGCAGATTTTTTCATCTTGACAGCGGAATTCCCCAGTAGTCTACTTGTGCCGTTTCGGTCCCGATACCACGTTGCTCCTCCCAGGCCGAAACCTTTGATCAAGCTCCCTTGGGAGCCGTCACAACTTCGGAATTTTAGAACTTACTTCTACAAGAAAGTTCGCTGAGGTGTGACCATGAACCGACCCTTGTGGAAAGCTTGCGAAGAAGTATGCCTTGCAGGGCTCTGCAAAAAAACCAATATACGAGTCGCCGTTTTGCTGGCGGCCTGCCTGTCTCCAATTCTGGCCTTCGCTCAGAACGACAACTGGCTCGGCGGCACCGGGCTTTGGAGCGATGCCACCAAGTGGAGTGCCGGCGTACCCACCAGCAGCAATAGCGTCTTTATTGACAATGGTAAAGCCGGCGCTTCCCCGGTCACGATCAACTTCAACGGAGCGCAGTGTGCAAACCTAACCATTGACAGCGACGACAGCCTGACCCTGGTGGATGGCACGATCTTCACCCTGTACGGCCCCACCATCAGCAACGCGGGCAATATTTTCCTCAACTCAGCCGGTTTCGGCCTCGATTTTAACTTCGGCGGTGCGGTGACGTTGACCGGCGCCGGCACTCTGACCATGTCGAATTTTTCCACCAACGCCATCATGGGCTACGCTCAGCCGTCCCCCGGCGCCTCATTGACCAACAAAAGCACGATTCAGGGAGCAGGAGGGGTCGGGGGAGCTGGCGGAATCGGCAACGGCAACAGCTTTATCAACCAGGGGAAGGTTAATGCGAACCAAACGACTCCGTTGACAATCATCGTCGGGTCCGGCACGGTTGCCAATACGGGCACACTAGAGGCCACGAGTGGTGCAACGCTGGCCCTCGACGACGGCACAATAACCAACACAGGGGGCACCATCCATGCCGATCCCGCTTCCATCGTATCGCTCTACGACCTAACGGTCAGCGGAGGCACGCTGACCACGACCGGCAGCGGAATCATCGAAGCGGTTTGCTGTCTGGGCTACAGCACGCTCAACGGGGTCACCCTGAACGGGAACTTCTCATTGGTCGGCAACAACATCGGGTTTCTGGAAGGGACGATCACCGACAACGGCTCGATACTGATCACCCCGAATGCGACCCTGGACATAGTGGGAGCCGTGCCCTTGAAGGGGAGTGGCAGCTTGACCATGTCAAACACCTCCTCCCTCATGGCCTACGCTCAGGCTTCCCCGGGTGCCTCCTTAACGAACCAGATCACCATTCAGGGAGCGGGAGGGATTGGCGGTGCCGGCGGGATTGGTGCCGGCAATAGTTTCACCAACCAAGCAACGATCAACGCCAATCAGACGAATCCACTGCTCTTCAACGCCGGCTCCGGCACGGTCACCAATACCGGCACGCTGGAGGCCACGAATGGGGCGACGCTGGAGCTCGACGACGGTACATTCACCAACACAGGGGGTATCATCCACGCCGATCCCGCTTCCGTCGTATCGCTCTACGACGCAACGATCAGCGGAGGCACGCTGACCACCAGCGGCACCGGAACTATCGAAGCCGTCTGCTGCCTGGGCTACAGCACGCTCGACGGGGTCACCCTGAACGGGACCGGAACCTTCCAATGGGTCGCCAACAACATTGGGTATTTGCATGGGACGATCACCAACAACAGCTCGATGAAATTCACCGCGCCTTCCGGTAGTTCCGTGGTCCTGGACGTCGTCGGAGCCGTAACCCTGAACGGCAGTGGCACGCTGACTTCGACCAACCCCAACAACGAAATCATGGGATACGCGCAGGCGGCCGGCGGCTCGTTGCTTAACCAAAGCACCATCCAGGGCACGGGACAGTTCGGGGGCGCCGGTGGAATTGGCACGGGCAACAGCTTGATCAACGGCACGAAGGGGACGATTTTCGCTAACCAATCGAATCCATTCGTCATCAACGTCGGCTCCGGATCGTTCACCAATACCGGGACGCTACACGTGAAAACCGGAAGCGCAATGTACGCCACTGGCGGAGGTTTTACCAATTTCTCAGGCAATACGCTAACCGGCGGGAAGTATATGGTCAGCGGGACGCTAGGGTTTGACGGCGCCAATATCCTGACCAACGCCGCCAACATTACTCTGACCGGGGCTTCTGCTCAGATCATTAACGACCTGAACTCAGCCAACGCGCTGGCAAATTTTGCGACCAATGCAACGACAGGCTCGTTCTCTCTTCTGTCGGGGAAGTTGATTAACACGACTGTTACTTCGGGTAACTTCAGCAACGCCGGGAAAGTGACGGTAGGAGTGGGAAGCGGTTTCCAAATCTCCGCGCCCTCGCCCCTCATCCCCACTTACACGCAGACGGCCGGGACCACAACCGTCGACGGCGTTCTAACTGCAGCTGGGGGGGTGACGATCCAGGCTGGAAAAGTGTTCGGTCGGGGCACCATTGCCAGTACTGTGGTTTCCAGCGGATCGGTGACTGTCGGCGACTCAGCCACCAAGGCCGGAAAACTGTCCCTGAGTACTTACACGCAGAAGTCAACCGGCAGCCTGAATGTCCAAATCGGCGGTTTGACAGCTGGCACGCAATACAGCCAGTTGGCCGTCGCCAATGGGGTCAGTCTGAACGGGACACTGAATATCAAGGTGGTCAACGGCTTTGTGCCAGCTGTCGGGAATACCTTCACCATCCTGACGACCAGTGCGCGCAGCGGCACATTTGCCCACGTCAATGGCCTGACCATCCCTACCGGCGGCCATTTTACTGTCGCCTACAATCCGACTAACGTGACGCTGACGGTCGGCCCGTAGCCAGTTGCCAATGTTTTCGATTTACGGCGAACGGACGTCACCGAAGACGGGGAGCTCGGATAAAAGGCTTGCAGAGCGTGGGCTACTGGGCGTATCCCTCATTCGTCGCGTATTCGTGCGTCAGATAGCGTTTGCTGCCGCATGACCGTTGTGGCGGCAAGTGGCCCGGCTCTGTTCCGCCGCTCTCCGGGCAGCCAACCTAAAGGTATCGCGTTGACTTTTGCGGGCCCTACAGGCACACTCTCAGTTCGCCCGTCGCAGGCATTCGGGCGAGCACTTTGAGCCCGGCGCGACCGCCGAAAGCGAGGCGGAGGCCAGGCTCAGGAACCGTTCGATCTTCGATCTTCGCCTATGGCCGCAGACCGCGTCTCTTATACGCTCGATTCGACGCTGGAGACGGTGAACAACGCGGAAGAGACGGCTGGCCGCATGGCAGCCGAGGCCGGATTTGACGACGAGGAGATCATGAAGATCTCCATGGCGGTGCGAGAAGCCGCCGTGAACGCAGTTTTACATGGCAATGCCTACGACCCGAGCAAGAAAGTCACGCTCGCGTTTGAACGCACGGCCCACGACCTTGTGATTGTCATCCGCGATCAAGGCAAGGGGCTCGACGCCAGCAGGATTCCGGATCCATTGGCTCCGGACAACCTGATGAAGACATCGGGTAGAGGTATCTTTCTGATACGCTCGTTTATGGATGTGGTGGAAATCCACCCCTCCAAAGCGGGCACCGAACTTAGAATGATCAAGCATGTCCACGGCAACCCCGCGGATTCCAAGGAGGCTCTCCAGTGAGCATGAAGTCCAGTACTCGTCAGGTGGATGGCGTCACGATTGTCGACCTCAGCGGCCGGATCACCCTCGGCGAAGGCAGCGTGGTTTTGCGCGAAACCGTGCGCGACCTGATTTCCAAGGGGCAGAAGAAAATCCTGCTGAACCTCGCCGATGTGAACTATATCGACAGCTCCGGTATCGGTGAACTCGTCAGCGCCTTCACTACTTGCAAGAACCAGAGCGGCGAACTCAAACTACTCAACCTCACCAAGAAAGTGCACGACCTGCTGCAGATCACGAAGTTGTACACCGTCTTCGATGTGAAAGACGACGAAGCAGTGGCGGTAAAGGCCTTCGGCAAGTAGTAGCGCGCGGGAACCTGGCACGCCGGGCGCATAGCCTGGCACTCCACCCCAGCACGTCGAAACCCGGCGTGCTGGGGACCCCGGCGCTTCCGTTCCTTTTTCGGGAAAGGGCCGCGAGATATTTCGTTCTGCTTATCGTAGGACCTCTGCTCCACGCCTAGAATGAAACTGAGGATGCACTCTTCCGCCCCTCAGTCGCCATGCGCTTTCGTATTCTGACTTTCCTGGCCGGAACCGTTCTTGCTTCCGTGATTGCCATGAACGGCGTTGGCTTCGCACGCAATACTTCCAAGCATGACTGCGTCTCCTTCGCCGAGGCGAGCAAGCATTTGGGCACGACCCAGTGCGTCAGCGGAACCGTGCTACACGTGGACGACGGCAGAGACGGCGCCAAGTTCCTCAACTTCTGCAAAGACTCCAAGGCCTGTCCCTTCACCGTGGTCGTGTTGCCGAGCGACCTCAAGAAGATGGGGGATATCCGCCAGCTCGAAGGCCAGCAAATTGAAATTAAGGGTACGGTGCAGGACTACGACGGACGCACCGGGATGGTTTTGCGCCGCTCCCAACAGCTGGGCGAAAGCGCTTTCCGGTTGTTTCCTCCAGTGCCCACTGAGTATGACGTCGAGCGCGCGGGCCACAACCGTGCCGGAGGGTCCACGCATGCCAAGGCTGCCAAGAAGAAGACCACCAGACAAGGCGACCCGGTTTCGATCGAAGATCCAGGTGAACCGCAATAGATTCGCGGGCGGTGCTGATTTTGGGTGGTGTTGATTTTGGGTGGCGCAGCGGTTCACCGCTGCGGTAAGGGCATGGTTGGAATAGCGGCTTTACAGGCTGCAGAAAAAATCATCACGAGCGCAAGAAGCATACCTCGGGCGCTAAAGCGCGGACACATTTTTCAACGACTTACGGCACGAGTAAACTCGTGCCCTTCCCAAAACCTGCTTGAACTGGAGTTTTTCCGCAGCCTATGAAGCCGTCAGAATTGAGCGCTTGAATCGCAGCGGTGAACCGCTGCGCCACCCAAAAACTAACCATCTGCGATTTCACACTAATCCTTTGCGCAACTCCTCCAGCGGATACTTCGTGCCCCGCCACACGATGCCGTCGTTCCGGAAGGTGTGGACCATGGAGCGCATCAGTGTGTACATGAACAGGCTGCTGCTGACCGGATGCAGGAAGAAGTAATACGCCGGAACGGCCGACCTGGCGGACATGCCGTAATAAATCAGAAACAACGAAGCCAGCGCGACGGCGTACGGAACTCGCGCCCATCCGTGTGCCATCCAGACACCAACAAATGGCCCAAGGTTCAGAAATCCCAAACCCACGATGCAAGCCACCGTTCGCGGCCACTGGAAAGAAAGCACGGCAAAGAAGTTCTTGGTGAGATTGTTGACGATACCGAAGGCGCCCTTGGCCCAGCGCAGGGAAATCAAGTCCTCGCCAAACACATTGCGCTGCGCAAACCCCGCGTTCTTGACTACCTTACCGAGTTTCATGTCGTCGAGCACTTCCATGCGCAAGGCTCGATAGGTACCGATCGCGTCATAGACCGAGCGCCGGACCAGGTTGAAAGCTCCCACCCCCATGTGGTCGCGCGCTTTGGGATCGGCTACTTTCCAGGGGCGGTGTCCGAAAACGAAAAGCGCCTGGAAGAAGGCGATCATCATTCTCTCGCCCGGCCGCTTCATGATCATGCGCGGGAAAAGGACGACGTGATCGGCTCGCTCCGCCTCGGCATAAGCAATGGCCCGCCGCAGTGAATCGGGCTTGAAGCGCACGTCGGCATCGGTGAACAGTAACCAGGCCCCGCTCGCCTGCTGACAGGCCGTCCACATGGCGTGCGTCTTGCCTAACCAGCCGGCGGGCAGTTCTGCAACGTGGATCACCTTCAAACGTGTAGGGCGGACACTCCCTTCGACTGCGCTCAGGGCATGCTTGTCCGCCTCTGTGTGCAGTATAGATGCTGCCGACACGCGGACAGGAGTGTCCGCGCCACACGAGCCCTCACAGGCGGCGACCTCATCCATGATCTGGCCGGTGCGATCCGTCGACCGGTCGTTGACCGCAATAATTTCGTAGTTCGAGTAATCGAGACCGAGCAACTGAACCAGCGTCTCGCGGATATGTTCTTCTTCGTTGCGCGCCGGCACGATAATGCTGACTCTGGGCTCGCCGTTTGGAGTCGCTGGCTTACGATCCCATTCAGGACGCGCGATGTCGGCAATGCGCGGCATGCCAAAGGCCGCTTCCACTACGCGCGAAAACCAGGCCAGTGCGAGGATGCCGCCTGCAATCCAGTGCAACGTTTGCCAATGCATTCTGCTAGGAAGATGCTCCTGAGGGAACTTGCGACGCCGCTTCTTCACTGACCCGCAAGGGCGGCGCAAAGCGCATGCCATAGAACAGTATGGCAGAAGACAAGGTGATCGCGATGACCGGCCCCAGAAAAGCGAGTTGCAGCGAATACTTATCCGAGATGTAGCCGATCAGAGCGGCCGATGGCACATCGCCGAGCAGGTGGAAAACAAAGATGTTTGCGGCCAAGGCGGCCGCGCGCACATGCGGTCCGACCGAACTAATGACTGCGGCGTTGAGCGGACCGGTGTTCAACAACAGCAAAAACTCCGACACGAAGATGCCCACGATCATGGGCCTGCCGCTGGCAAACAAGGCGACGCACATGGCCGGAATGCCCAACCCCAGACTGACCGCGGACACGAGGTAGTGGGCAGACTTGGTTCGTCGCAGCAGCCGATCGGAGATCCATCCACCCGCTAGAGACGCAACCAGGCCGTTAACTAGAGTGCTCAACCCAAAAACAAGGCCCGCTTCCTGCAGGCTGTAGCCGTGGGCGCGGTGCAGAAAGGTTGGCATCCAAACCTGGAGTCCCCCGAGCGCGAAGGTCATCATCGCCATGCCGAAGGTTGCGGTGAGAAATGCGGGATTGCGGACCAAGCTTCTTAGCGTGTCCCGCTCTGGAACCTTGCTTTCAGGCGGATCGAATTGACCGAGTGCCGGCTCGGGAATCAACAGCAGCAGCAAGGCCAGCAGAACTCCGGGTGCAGCTCCCACATAGAAGGGAGTGCGCCAGCCGTACTTTGGGCCCATGACGCCGCCCAGCAGGTACCCCAGCGCGGTTCCGACCGGGATTGCGAGATAGAAAACCCCCATCACCCGCCCTCGCTTTTCGGGGGGGAACATGTCCGCGACAAAAGTTGGAGAAAGGATGACAAAGCTGGCTTCGCCGATGCCCACCAGGGTATGACGAATGAGTAGTTCATCGAAGGTCTTGGTGAAGGCGGTGAGCAGAGTTGCGAAGCTCCACACCAGGGCGCCGGTGACGATGACGCGTTTGCGCGAAAAACGCAGCGAAAGCGGCCCCATGAAAGGCGCCGCACACATGTAAAAGATGAAAAATACGGTCGTGAGCAAGCCGAACGCCAGGTCGCTGCGATGGAACTCGGCCTTGACCAGATCCTGTACCGCAAACAACACGGAGCGATCGATGTAATTGAGCAAGTTCAGCGCCGTCAGCAGCGCCAGCGCGGTTCGAGGATAGAGTTTGGCCGGGGGCACGGGTCGAGAGAATATAGCATGGGGAAGGATTGCAGAGGTCAGAGGTCAGAGGTCAGATTGCAGAGGTGAGAATCAAAGTCTCCAACCGGCCTTCATCGCAAGGTTTTTACTTCTGCAATCTGACCTCTTACCTCTGACCTCTCTTGCGCGGCCATCGCGCGATCACCACGGTCGAAATCCCGCCGCGCGGACGGAATTCGCCTTTTACTTCGGCCCACACCGGCTTGGCGCAGCGGACGACGTCCTCCAGCACTTGATTCACGATATTCTCCTGGAAGATTCCGAGGTTTCGATACGCCTGGAGATATTCTTTCAACGACTTCAACTCCAGGCACCGGCGGTCGGGCATGTAGCGGATCACAATGTTGCCAAAGTCCGGCAAGCCAGTCTTGGGGCAGACGGAGGTGAATTCGGGATCGTCGACAACAATTTCGTAGGCTGGAAACTGGTTCGGCCAGGTCTCGATTTCGGGAAAGTTGTGATCGAGCCCGGCACTGGCGTGCTCGTCAGTATAGCGTCGCGGTTTCGGCATGGCCTATTGTAGCGAGCCTCGCTTGGGGGCTGCAAAAATGCCGCCGCCTAGATTCCGCGATCTAAATTGCGCAATCTAAATTGCGCAATCCAGCGAAAGCAACTGGGCGCCGCGGCGCATCTAATCAGGCAGCCCGAAGTAAGCTTTTTGCCTGCCTGCTGCACGGCATGGATGATACATTGAAGCTTACGCCTTTCTCTGTATGCCACTGAATGGAAACAGTTCAGGACGCCAGCCGCGGCGCTGGTGGATGACGGCGCTTGCCATCCTGGGGGCGGTGATCGTGCTGGCGGCTTTTGTCTCCCGCCGCGATGACGGGGTGCCGGTGCGAACTGCCGTCGTCGAGCAGACCGACATTCGCAGCATGGTTTCCACCAACGGAAAAATTGAGCCTGTCAACAACTTTGAGGCCCACGCGCCGATCCCGACCACTGTCCGGCGCGTTCTGGTCAAGGAGGGCGATTCCGTCAAGAAGGGCCAATTGCTGGTCGTTCTGGATGACGCCGACGCGCGCGCTCAAGCAGCTCGTGCCCAGACGCAATTGAGAGCAGCGAGGGCCGAGCTAGGCGCGACGGAACGAGGCGGGAATCAGGAAGAAGTGTTGAGCCTCGAAGCCCAGATGGTGAAAGCCGGCACCGGCCGGGATAGCGCGCAACGCAATTTGGATGCCCTGAAGAAACTGGAGCAGCAGGGCGCGGCCTCGGCGGGAGAAGTGCGAGAAGCGGAGAACGCGCTGGCCGGCGCCGACGCCCAACTCACCTTCCTGCGGAAAAAGCAGACGAAACGATATTCGAATGCGGAGTTATCGCGCGTCGCAGCGCAACAAGCCGAGGCGCAGGCGGCCTACGATGCCGCCGAGGACGTCCTGGCAAAATCGAATGTCCGCGCTCCTTTTGCCGGCATCGTGTATTCGCTGTCCGCCAAGCAAGGCGGCTTCGTCGCGGCCGGAGATCTTCTGCTGCAAGTGGCCGATCTGCGAAACGTCATGGTCCGCGCTTTCGTCGATGAACCCGACGTGGCCAGGCTGGCTCCCGGAAATCCCATCGAGATTACCTGGGACGCCGTCCCTGGGCGGGTGTGGCGAGCCGCCGTGACCAGCATCCCCTCGACGGTGAAGTTGCGCGGCTCGCGCAACGTCGGGGAGACCACCAGCATCGTAGATAACAAGGACTTGAAGCTCTTGCCCAATATCAACGTCGGAGTAACGATCATTGCCGCCGAGCACGATCACGTGCTGGTGGTACCGCGCGAGGCGGTGCGAACCGACGACTCCAAACCTTATGTTTTGCTGGTAGCGGGCCACGAACTCCAGCGCCGGAATGTGGAGACTTCCCTTTCCAATCTCACGCAGGTCGAAATCACGAGCGGCCTCGCCGCCCAGGACGTGATTGCGATTAACGCGCTGAATGGCAAACCGATCGGCGACCGGACGCAGGTCAAGTTTTAGATGATCGCGCGCGCTTCCAGAATTTTTCTGGTTTTACTCACCGTCTTTATCAGTGCCTCGTTGACCGCCAGCGCGGCGGACTCTGCCAAAGACATGCTGGCGGCCGGCCGCATCGATGAAACCATCGCCGAATTGAACGGCCATCTTTCTTCGGCGCCGGCGGACGCGGAATCGTCCAACCTGCTGTGCCGCGCTTACTTCGCGCGCGAAGATTGGGACCGCGCGGAGTCTTCCTGCAGAAAAGCCGTGTCGCTTGATCCGGGCAATAGCCGCTTCCATCTTTGGCTGGGGCGCGTCTATGGCGAAAAGGCGGATCGGGCTAATCCCCTCGCCGAGGCAGTCTTGGCTGGAAAGGTTCGCGAAGAATTCGAGCGCGCGGTGCAGTTGAATCCGCAAGACGTAGATGCCCGGCTCGATCTGGCGGAGTTCTATTATTCGGCGCCAGGCATCCTCGGCGGCGGCGAGCAGAAGGCCCGCGAGCAAGCGCGGTCGATCGCAACCATGGACTCGGGCCGTGAACACTGGGTTTACGCTCGCATCGCCGAAAAGAAGAAAGACGCCACCACCGCCGAACGGGAGTATCGCCAGTACATCGACCTCAGCCACGGCGACGCGGAAGCTTGGCTCAACCTGGCTATCTTTTTCCGTAACCAAAAACGCTATGACGAAATGGAGCAGGCCATCGTCAAGCTCAGCCAGGCGCCGACGACCAAACTTGAGGTTCTAGAGGAATCTTCCGGCATGTTGTATCGCGCGGGGCGAAGCTATGCTTTCGCCATGGAACTGCTGCGCCGCTATCTCGCCACGGGACCGGTGGAAGCGGCTCCGGCGCACAAAGCTCACTATCTCCTCGGCACACTACTGGAAAAACAGGGCGATAAAGAAGGCGCGGCGCGCGAGTATCGCGCTTCCCTGGCCTTGGTCCGAAATTACGACATGGCCCAGCAAGCGCTCAATCGAGTTGTCCACTGAGGATGGCAAGATTCCAGCGCGCAGAGTGGCGTCCCCATGACTTTCCGAAGCTACTGCGCCATTGGCGTCCGGCGCACTACAATTTGTGCGTCGCGGCGAAGCCGCGGCCTGATCCCTGGGAAAAGTCGGATTGTCGATGCCCCGCCCCGGAAGGGGCGCCTCATTTCATCGACTTGTGGCATCGCTAAAGCGATGCCCTGATCCGAACCCGGGGTTCCCGCAGCCTGACGAATGACGAGATGAAGGTGACGAAATGAAATTTCGATTGCCGCGGTGGTTGCGCTCCACGAATGTGCTCGCCATAATTACGGCCTCGCTGATGATCGCCGCGCGTGGCCAGGCTGAACCGCTGCCTTTGGAGCGCGCCATTCGACTCGCGCTCGCGCATAGCACCGGTTCGGCGATCGCGAATGCCGACGTGCAGCGCGCCTTTGCGTCGTACCGCGAACTCCGCAACAACTACTTGCCACAGCTATTCGTTGGTTCGGGCCTCGGCTGGACCTATGGATATCCCCTCAGCATTGAAGGGTCGGCGCCGGCGCTAGTGAATGCCGTTGCGCAGAGTTCAATCTTCAACCCTTCGCAGCGGCAGTTCATGAACGCGGCGAAAACTGACTGGCGTGCTTCCGTGTTTCAGGACAAAGACCAGCGCAACGCTGTCATCCAGGACGTGGCGCTGACCTACGCTGAGTTGGCAAAGTGGGAGGCACGACTTGTGCGCTTGCAGCAGGACGAGTCGCAGGCGCAGCAGATGGAGCAAGCGGTAGCCGAGCGCGTGCAGGAAGGCGTGGACAGCAGCGTCGACTTAAACAAAGCCAAACTGGTCGCGGCGCGTATGCGCCTTCACCGCGCCGAGGCGCATGGCTCCGCCGACGTCCTGCGGCGGCATCTCTCGACGCTGACCGGTTTGCCGGTTTCCTCCATCGAACTCGCGCCCGAAACGATTCCGGCTTTGCCGCCCGTCGCTGCGGAAGAAGAACTTTCAGAAAAAGCAGCCGCCACCAGTCCTGCCATCAAGTTTGCCGAGCGCCATTCGCTGGCGGAAGCGATGCGAGCTTTGGGCGAGCACCGCGCTTTGTACCCGTCCGTTGATTTCTCTGCCCAGTATGCAAGGTTTTCAACCTTCAATAACTACACCCGGTACTTCCCGAATGGCACTTTCCAAAAGGACAATGCCACCGTCGGCTTGGCCATCCGTATCCCGCTCTTCAACATGAGCCAGCGCGCGCGAGCCGAAGCGGCGGAGGCCGAAGCCCTCAAGGCGAAGAAGCAAGCGGAAGCGGCGCGCAATCAGGTGGCGGAGGAAACACTGAAACTCCAACGGGCCGCCGAGCAACTCGGAGCCGCCCGCGAGGTGGCGCAGTTGGAGTATCAACTGGCGCAGTCGGGCCTGGAAGCGGCCCAGACCCGGATCGATGCCAAAACTGGAACCTTGCACGAGTTGGCCGATGCGCGGGCGCAGGCGGCGGAACGTTTTCTGCTTTTTCAGGACGCTGATTTTGAGTATCAGCGGGTCCGTATGACCCTGTTGCGGGCCACCGGAGACTTGGAGAAGTGGGCGCTGCCTAATCCTGCTTCGCACTGAATAGAAACCGGTTCTGTCTTCCTCGGTGAAACCCTGTGTACCCTGTGGTTAACGCTTTCTTCGACCACAGGTACACAGGGGTGCACGGAGGAGACCCAACCGCCTTCCGCCCGAACCCGATTCTCGCCTCTCAATGCGCAAAAGCGACGCTCGGCAAGGTTCTTTTGCCATCTCCGGCCGTGTAAGGCACACTAGGACAAAGCTTTCCACGTTTTTTTAAAGGGGTTGAAGACGTACCTGAATGGTAGCGTCTACCGGATGTGTGCGCGCATTTAGGGTGCGCATCTAATGTTAAAATAAGGGACTTACACTATGCCATTGAAAACTCTGTTCTTGAACCCGCCTTCGTTTGAGAATTTCGATGGGGGCGCGGGTTCGCGCTGGCCAGCCACGCGTGAGATCGAATCATACTGGTATCCGGTTTGGCTCGCCTATCCGACGGGAATGCTCGAGGGCGCGCGCTTGCTCGACGCCCCGCCTCATCACATCACGGCGGAAGAGACGATCCGTACCTGCAAAGACTATGAACTGCTCGTGCTGTTCACGAGCACTCCGGGGTTCCCCGGCGACGTCCGCATGGCCGAGGCCATCAAAGACAGCAATCCGCACATCAAGATTGCTTTCGTCGGACCCCACGTCAGCGTGCTGCCCGAGAAGTCGTTGCTGGACGCGAAGGTGATCGACGTAGCCTGCCGCAAGGAATTCGACTACTCCATCGTCGAGTACGCGCAGGGCAAGCCGATCGAAGACATTCTGGGAATTTCCTACCGCAAGAACGGCAGCGTCCTGCATAATCCCGACCGGCCCACAATTCAAGATCTGGATTCCCTGCCGCATGTGACCGACGTGTACCGGCGCGACTTGGATGTCCGCCGCTACAATGTGCCTTTCCTGCTCCATCCCTTTGTGTCGTTGTACACATCGCGCGGATGCCCGGCGCAGTGCACCTTCTGCCTCTGGCCCCAGACGCTCAGCGGCCACCCGTGGCGCAAGCGCTCCAGCGACGACGTGGCGCGTGAAATGGCGAAGGCGAAAGAATACTGGCCGTATGTGAAGGAATTTTTCTTCGACGACGACACCTTCAACCTGCAGAAGGCCCGCACCGTCGAGTTGTGCGCCAAGTTGAAACCGCTGGGGCTGACATGGTCCTGCACGTCGCGAGTCACCACCGACTTTGAAACCCTCAAGGCCATGAAAGAAGCGGGATGCCGGCTTCTGATCGTGGGCTACGAATCGGGGGATCCGCAGATTCTCAAGAACATCAAAAAAGGCGCAACCGTCGAGCGCGCCCGCCAGTTCACCAAGGATTGCCACAAGCTGGGACTAGTGGTCCACGGCGATTTCATCCTCGGCCTGCCGGGAGAAACTCGCGAGACCATCAAGAACACGATCAAATTTGCGAAGGAACTCGACGTGGAGACGATCCAGGTTTCGGTGGCACATGCCTACCCTGGGACCGAACTGCACGAGTTCGCGATGAAGAACGGTTTTGTCACCAGCGAGTCGAAGATGGTGGACGATGGCGGACACCAGATGGTGCAGATCGAGTATCCCGGCCTGCCCGCCGCGGAAGTGCTGGAGGGAGTCCATCACTTTTACGATGAATATTATTTCCGCCCCAAGGCCGCGTACCGCATTTTGAGAAAAGCGATGTTCGATGGCGGTGAACGCAAGCGCTTGTACAAAGAAGCCCGGGCCTTCCTGAAACTGCGCGCGCAGCGCCACAAATGGGTCAAGGAAAACCGCAAGGAAGAAGCGCCTGCCCCGGAACCGGTCAAGGCCTAGGAGAAGCATTGAATCATTGCGACATTGAGGCATTGAATCATTTAAGGTCAAATGCTTTGGGTTTTTAAAATGTCTCAATGATTCAATGTCTCAATGATTCAATGCCTTCGGAGTTGCATCGTAAGTGACATTTCGAAAATACCTTGTCCTGGCGGGAATCACCGTTTTCAGCACAGCGGGCGATTCCCTGCTGGCTCGCGGCATGAAAGAGCTAGGCGGCTTTTCCCTCCACAATCTTTCCGGCCTGCTGCTCGCCATCCTCAATCCCTGGGTTGCATTGGGAATCCTTTTCCTGCTGACCTTCTTCGCCTGTTACATGTCCGCGCTTTCCTGGGCTGACCTCACCTATGTTCTCCCAGCCACATCGCTCGCGTATGTACTGGTCGCTTTGGTTGGTCACTTCCGTCTTCATGAAGAAATCTCGCCCACACGCTGGCTCGGCATTGCCTTGATCACCGCTGGCGTGGGCTTTGTAGCTGCCGGCCCTTCGGTCACACCTGGTCTCCATCGCGACAACTCTGCCGAGGTTGCACACGACACCGTTTCCCGGGAGGTGGAGTAGGTATGAATGAGCTCTACGCCTGGGCCGCGATTGCGCTCATCATTCTGGCCTCGACCACCGGAGACGTGCTGCTGTCTTACTCCATGAAACGGGTAGGCGACGTTGGTGAACTCTGGCAGCGGCGCGGGCTGCTGGCGGTAGTTGGCCGCGTGCTTGCCACACCCACGTTTGCGCTCGGCCTTGTGGCGATGGGAGTCGCGTTCTACAGCCTGCTGTTTGGCCTTTCGTGGGGAAACCTCAGCCTGGTCGTACCGGCTTCGGCCTCGCTCACTTTTGTAGCGAATGCGCTGGCCGCGCGCATCTTCCTGCACGAGCGCGTTGGCCGACGGCGTTGGATTGCGGCCTTGCTGGTCGCGGGTGGCGTGGTGCTGATGGCGGTCTGAATTTCCTGTCTGATGGCGGCGCGAATTCCCTGTAGAGACGCGGCTTGCCGCGTCTCCGCTCGCACCGCCAGGTCTCTGTCCGCAACGGGAGACGGGGCAAGCCCCGTCTCTACAAATGTTTGATTATGGATGCCTAGCCGAATAAATCAATGGGGCCGACCAGGAACTGCTCTTCCTCGCGCGGACCCTTCCCAGTAGATGCGTCGTCCGATTCCGGACTCCCTCCCGAACTCTCCGGCGGCAGCGTTGTCCCCAGCAAAGGAAACCGCCTGCTCAGCCTGGTCGCTTGCAGTCTCCGGTAATCCAGTTGCTTGCGAAACGACTCGGGATCGATCTCGCGCCGCGTAGCTTTTATGTCGTTCATGACCGCCTGCAACCTCGCCAATTCCGTGACCAAGTCCGCGAGCACGCCTTTGCCCCCAGCACTCAATAGAACGAACTCCAGACAAGCTCCGGAGTGGCCCCGAATCGCCCTTACCTCACCCACGGCCCGGAACGAAGCAGCGTTGACGTGCACGACCAGTTCAGCTCGCGCGCCGCGAGCAATCGGCAAAGTGATATCGACGCAGCAGCCGCCGAGGCTCAGGTCGCGAATCTTCCCCGGGAGAACGATGCCATCGGACGGCAGGCAACTGATCGTCACCTGGCCGCCGCAACTAAATCGCGGGTCGCCGCGGCGATCGTCGTTGGCACCCTTGCGCTCAGGCATCTTCATAAGATCGTATGTTTGGGACAGATTCTTGAGAGAAGCATCACGGTAACGTAGGATTCGAAACTGAAGTAATTGAAGTCGAGGCGAATCTTGTCCATATGCCCCACCTAGAATTGTCATCCTGAGCGAAGCGAAGGACCTGCTTTTTGCAGGCAGCGGGAGAAAGCAGATCCTTCGCTTCGCTCAGGATGACAATTTTAATTAAAGAGTTTCATCAATCCACGCGGGGCCAAATCGGGGACGAGAAAGCTGGCGCGTTTGCCGCTGGCGAATCGTGCCACAGCTTCCGCCGCCAGATATCCGCTGCGGACCGCGCCCTCCATGGTGGCGGGCCAGCCGGTTGCGGTCCAATCGCCGGCGAGAAAAACTCGCGGCCAGGCCGTATCGGGCTTGGGCCGGTGCTGGTCGATTCCCGGGCGCGGCGAATAGGGTGCGTGCACTTCCTTGA
>Ga0209517_10003333_pt1 | contig 21881 bp, 15 predicted proteins | sample PeaSoiMetSII2010_FD_187695 | JGI IMG/M metagenome (GOLD analysis project Ga0209517, IMG submission 187695) | Peat soil microbial communities from Weissenstadt, Germany - SII-2010 (SPAdes) (version 2) | ecosystem: Environmental > Terrestrial > Soil > Wetlands > Peat | place: Germany...
GAGGAGTTCCGGGGTGCCCACCCGATCTGCGCCGAGCAGCTTGCGGAGCCGCGCCAGCAAGATTTCCAACTGCCCTGCTTCCGGCGTTTGGGGAACGAACAATCCTTGCTGTCCGGTCTGTGGTCTTGCTGGCTGCGCCTGCATGTATAAGGCAATAACGGCTGCCTCCGGTGGATACATCTCCAAATCAAGCTGGATCAACTTCAGCAGCGTGTGATGGTTGTACTCGGGCACCGCCGGACGAACTATACGACGATGTTCATTGGACGAGGCGCCTTCTAGTACAAGCCTGGTTTCCACGTAAGCGATGGCCAACGCGCGTTCTGACGCTCGCGCGATAATCTGTTCCAGCATCCTGCCCAACAGAAACAGCAGTGGCTCCAGAAGATCGACCGGATGTTCCAGCGCTGTGCTTTCACTCAGAATGGCGTCCGTAGGCGGCTCCGCCGGCACCAACAGATGTTGATATTCGCCCCGCGAGAGTCCTTGAAGGCGATGGCCCGTCTGCCCAATTCGTGCAATGAGTGCTTTTTGTGGCAGCGCGGCCAACGCGCCCAGTGTCTTGATTCCCCATGACGTGAATGTCTCTTGCTGTTCTGGTTCGAGTTGCAGAACCGCGAGAGGAAGCGATGCAAGTGTGGTTGCTTCTTCCCCAGGAGGAATGATCGTGGTTCCCTGAAATCCACGAGCGGCCAACACAGCCGCATAAGCGTTACCGGAAGTTGCGATACAGGCTTCAAATCCAGCAGCATCCGTGTTTCGCCGGAGCGTCATTGCGATTTGTTCCGGAGTGCCAAAGAGTCTCTCCGACGCAGAAACGTCCAGAATGAGTGTTGCCCCAGAACAGCTTTCTTGAGGAGACGCCAGCACTTCGATTCTGGGCGAGATAGGCTCTCCGCAGTTCATCAGGATGAGGAAGGCTGAATCTTCCTGTTGTTTCACTCTGGAGGACGCAGAGATACCGTCGAACGATTCCGCTTGCAGGCGGCTCATGCCTAATGCCAGCCCAAGATTGCGCGCTCGTTCGTTCAGTGCGAAAACAGTTTCAAGCGGAAGATCGCCATCCAGAATGACCACAGGACGGTTACGCAATTCAGGCCGAAGACGGACCAGCGTTTGCGCCGCAAAATCGCGCACATGGAGGCACAGATACAACGGCACACGCATAGCTCATCTCGCCCATAAGGTGGTTCGCTTCCAGGCAGTCTGAGCGGTAGACACCGGCTTTTTACCGAGCGGATTTGCGAACTCGCGCACACTGGCGCGTTTGCGATCCGCGCTTACGCTGTACCCAAACCCGGTCAGCAGCGACAGGCCATTCTGGTTTTCGGTCGCATATTCCCAACCCTCCTGTGCCTCCTTGCAATGCAATACGACTGACGCACAACTGTTCGCGCACGGGGTTTGCGCCAGAAGCAGGAAAAGCGTTTGGGCCTTTTCTGCTTGCAGCCGATAGCGATACCAATAGGCCAGAGGTACGCGTCGCACATGTTCGGCGGGAACATCACCCATATCGAGTACGATGACCCGAAAACCTCCAGTATTGAGGACCCAGTCCGTCGCGCGCAGCGCCTGATCGAGACGTGTCCATGCTTTGCTGTGTGGCTTGCGGCTTTCTTCGCATCCTCCCGCACGCAGCCAGAGCAGATGCGTGAGGTTGATTCCAATCGCAGCGGCCGAGAGCGGATCGAACGCATCCGCCACATCCACATACGCGCACGATGCGCCCTGCTGAGTGGCTCCGGCTAGAATGGAAGCAACCATTGTGCTTCTCCCCGAACAAGCCGGACCTGTGATTTCCGTTAGACTACCGAGCGGCAGACCACCTTCCAGGAGAACATCCACTTCTGCGATACCTGTCGGCAGAAGTTCCGGGGCTTGATGAAGGCGGGGAGACAGGGCAGCGGGAAACCGGGCCGAGAGAGATGATTCGATCTTTTCCCGGATGGCAACTGCCGAGCGCATGATGTTCGCCTTTTGTTCGCTTATTGAGGCTATGCACTCACACTCGTTTTGTCAAATCGGAGATCCCCCTTCCGCTGCCCCATTAGACCAAACGAGGGTACCTACGGCGAATTTCCTCGCACTTCCGCGATGCACATCGTAACTGCCGTGACACGACCCAGGATGTCCGCGTCCCCTGGGTAGCGAACATGTCTCGCGTGCTTTCCAGATTGGGCCGAGGGGAGGAGTACCAACTGGCTGCCGTTCACTTCGCACCAGCTGCACACATAGATATCCCGAAGCTCGACAAAATAGATTGGGCGCTCGAATTCATCTCGCCAACCGTCAGGTTGCACCTTGTTCTGATGGGAATCGATCTGCACAAACGAACCCGGTCGCAGAAGTGGGTAAAGTGTGTTGTCTTCGATTCCGATGTACCCGTAAAGAGAATTCCGCCAGTCCATATGCTGGAGCAGCGTGACTGGAATCTCGCCCCAGCTCTCAAACATGCGCGAGACCAAGTTGGTAGTCCCGAAGTCGACTCTGTCGCGGAGTTCCAGCGGAGCCACGAGCGTGCTCTGCGGGCCTCCAAGCGTGGCCGTCACCAAGTAGGTGTGCGGCAACCCGACGAGTGCCTGTTCGGTACCAGCGTCGCGAATATCAACGCCGAAGAACGACAAAATTTCGTCGAGGCCCAGCCTATAGATTAGGCTCAAGCTTTTAAGTCTGTAGATATTGAGTTTGAATTTTCCCGCTTCGACATCACATAGCCAAGTGCGAGAAATGAAGTAGTCCGGAGCGTTCTTCTTGAGGGCGATCTCCCTACTGAGGTCTGCCACTTCGCGCGTGGACAGGCGCAAGCGTTCCCGCGCGGCTCTTAGCCGCTTACCAGCACCCGTGGCCGATGTCGGGGGCAACATCGAACTGCTACCTCGGAGTTGCGCTATGTTACCGCAGATTTTAGCCTAGTCCACAAGTTTAATAGACTATTTGCGAAAAACGGAAATCCCGTCGTTGCGTCAAAGTCCTTGCTGATGGCGGCATTCATCGTGTCTGACCTCACTTCTGGCCACCTGTCTGACCGATGCCTTCTCGCCTAAGTCATCAGAACCATCCTGTTTCGTAGTGGTTCGGGCCGTACTGTCCCTAATCGGGGACAGGTTGCGAATGTTTATGACGGTTTGCGACCTCCCATTTATACCCAACAAATCTCTGCGAGCTTGCAGTTTGGACGCAGCCTGGATTCGTGTGTTTTCACACAACCCGTCTGGTACGAGCATTTTTACAGCAAGACCTGACGCGCAACACGCGCGCCTCGCGGGAAAGACATAACGAAAGGCTAACCCGTGGGCACCAAGCCAAATTCCGCCAGAGGCGCCGACCTCGCTGAGAGAGTCCGGTCCATCCTCAGGAGTAAACACCTTACCCTCTCTAAAGTTTCCCTACTATCTGCGGCGCCGTTCGGGCGTTCTTCGCGTTATTTCCTTCCTCACACTCTCTACCATGAGTTCCGGCTGGGAACCTTCAGCCCAAGTCTTCATCAGGTCTTTGCGCTCAGCCGGGTCTCCGGCTACCGGTTCTTTGATTGGCTGCGCGTGTTGGGATCTGACCTCGAAGACATTCCCCGATTGCAGATTCTTCTGCCTTCAAAGCGCACGATGCTGCTCGATTCCTCTCTGGTCGATGGTGATGCTTGGATTCCTTGGTTCCGAAACCGCCCCCGCGACGCTTCGGCGCCTCCGATTGCCCCTCTGGCACAACTTCTCGAAATCACTGCCCCCAGGCGACTTCGTTTCCTGTCTGAAATCGGTAATAGAGGCTTCTCGTACGCAAGGATTGGACGCCAAGATGCCCTGGCTTTCCCCGATCTGATTCCCGGAAGTATTGTCCGCGTGAATCCAAAGTTCTCGAACGGTCGCATCCCTGAGTCAAATGGCACATCCTCCTCCCAAGTATTTCTGATCGAACACAACAGGGGCCTCTTTTGTTGCCGCTTGCGTGTTGTAGAAAGGGGCATCATCGTCCCGATCGGTACGTCGCTCTCTTATGCCCAAGTCGAACTGAAAGTTCCACGCGAGGCGCGGATTCTAGGCGTTGTGGATCTCGAAATTCGACCTATGCTTCGGACCGAGCAGCCGGAAGTCCCAAGGGACCTCGGACAACACTGGAAACCTGGACCACTTGTCACGGACAAAGAATTTGGCCAACTCCTCCGTAGCTCACGTACCAAGCTGCATCTGTCTCTGCGGGAGGTTGCGGGAATGAGCCACAACATCGCAGGTCTGCTTGGGGATGAAAGATATTTTGTTTCTCCCAGTTCTCTCTGCGACTACGAGCTTTTCAACGCGCCACCGCGTCACTTTCACAAGGCGATTACTCTCTGTTCTCTGTACGGCCTGAAATTTCACCTGTTTCTGAAGGCGATTGGAATTGTCTTGGCTGAAGCCGGCACGGAACCGATTCCTGATCATCTGGCTGGCAGAGTTCTAGGCACGGAGGCCGACGAAGACTCGAACGACAACGACATGCCCGGTCGGAGTGGATTCCTTGAACAGATGCTCGAACGATGCGAGGAAATTCCGTTCTGCCTGCGAGAATCCATCGGGGCTTTGTCTGGCCTGGAAGACGCTTCTCTGGACGACTTCTTCTGGATCGGCGGCGAATATGATGTCCTTCATCCTTGCCTGGCAAACGGGCTGTTCGCGCTCGTGAACCGTCGCGAGAAGAGGCCGATCCATTTCACGTCGAAACCGCCATGGCAACAGCCGGTGTATGTGATCCTGATGCGCAACGGGACATACTTGTGTGCATGTTGTGGCATCGAGAATGGCACTCTGGTCATCCATCCGTACTCCCAACAGTTCCGTCGTTCCGAACATTTGCGCTACCACCAAGATGCCGAGGTCATTGGCCGAATTGTCACCGTGATAAGAAAACTTGGCTGATCTTGTCGGTTTGCCGAACAGCTGCAATCGCTATCCCGTCAGCGAGTCCTTGTGATTGCTGGGAAAATCGACGTGGTTGAGCGAAAAGCGAACGCTTCACTCATTTTATGGACAAGCTTTCCGTGCCTGGCTTAACCTCGGTTTTCAGGTGGGACTGTTGTCCTCTCTCTCTCATGGACGAAGCCGATGGCCGCCGTGGCTCCCAAGCGAACTCCATTGGCTTTCGAGACAGATTCGACCACTGCTGCACTGGCATCTGGCTAGTTTCCTCTGCATCACAGCCGGGAGTCTTCTCGCGCTCCTCGCTCCACTTTTACTCAAGTGGCTCATCGATCAGGTTATCCCGCAAAGAAGGATGGGGTTACTCCTATTAGCCTCTAGCCTAATCTTTCTGGGCTACCAGGGGAGGATGGCACTCACAAGTCTGGGCAGCTACTTGATGCTAATTGCCGCCCAGAAGCTCGTGCTCACGTTGAGAATGAGCCTGCTTAGGCGTTTCGATACGCTCTCGGCCGAATATTACGAGGACACACCGGTAGGTAGTGTAATGTACCCGCTCAAAGAACCGATCGAAGAGGTTTCGTACTTCGGTTCCGACCTCCTGCCTGCAATTTTGCGCATGTTCCTAACGGCCACCTTCGTTCTAGTGACTATGTTCGTGCTCAGTCCTGTGCTTACCCTGGCCGTTCTCCCTCTCATTCCAGTCTTTCTGATCGCACGGCAGCACTTCCGCCGAAGACTCGCGGCCAACGCGGACACCGTGCAGAGCAATCGGTTAGCTTGGAGTACCTTTCTTGAGGAACATCTTTCCTCGGTGATTCCAATTCAACTGTTAGGACAGGAAGAACGCCAGGAACGAAGGGCCTTCCGGCTGCTAGCTCGTGGAGTCAGGTCACAACAAGAACTCTTCACCACCAGCATTTGGTTTACGGTGTGGAGTTCTATGGCGGTCGTTTTGGCCATGTGCGCGGTCGTTGGCTATGGCGGCAAAATGGTACTGTCCGGAACCTTGAGCCTCGGTGGATTGGTGGCCTTCTATGGCTTAGTTACACAACTCTTTGATCCTCTCAGTGGCGCCGCTGATCTCTACGCGAGGGCACAGAAAACTTTCGCCAGTATCCGGCAGCTCAAGTCCGGGTTCGAGTTATGCCCGAGCGTGACAAATAGCGCTGCTGCCGTTTGTCTCTCGCGAGAACATCCCCCCCAGATAGATTTTGCCGATGTCGGGTTTGGGTATCGAAGGCAGAAAAACATGCTCCACATCCCCGCGCTTCAAATCTTGCCGGGCGAACAGGTTGCCATAGCTGGGGCGAATGGCGCTGGAAAAAGCACCCTTGCAAAACTCATAGCACGACTCTACGACACTGATTCCGGGTCGATTTGCATCGGAGACTTAGATATCCGGAACATTCAACTCAAGGATCTGCACCGGTACATCTGCTATCTGCCGCGTGACCCCGTTCTGTTTGATGGAACCTTGTCCTTCAACCTTCGCTTTGTGCGGCCGGCAGCGCAGGACGATGAACTACAAGAGGCCATTCGCATCGTTGGGCTCTCGCAATTTGTTGCAGCATTGCCCAATGGCTTACGCCAACGAATCGGACCCGGAGGCTGCCAGCTTTCCGGTGGTCAGCGCCAACGACTCGCCATAGCAAGAGTCATTCTGCAGCAGCCTAAGATTCTGATATTGGATGAGGCAACTTCGTGTCTTGATCCCTCTTCCGAGGAAGTCGTTCTTGGGAACATTCGCCGTCGTTTCAGAACGTCAACGCTGATTGTTATCTCACACCGCCCTTCAACATTCTCTACATTCGGCAGACTTCTCATTCTTTCCCGTGGAGAAATCGTCGAAGACGGCAATCCCCATACCCTCAAATTTGCTGCGAGGCGTCCCTCCAACCAATCTTTCTCCACAGCCTCTACCGTCAACGGAGATCCACAGGAAACGTCTCTGTAAGTACCCAGTTGCAAGGGACTTTGTTCCTTACAGCTCTATCGGTAGGGGTCTTCAGGAACGGCGATGCTGACTAAAAAGCGGACACATCGATTTTTCTTGCGCAGCAATTCTGCAACGCATCTTGTTGTCATTGGGCAACTTCTCTTCGCCCATGTTGGTTTATCGAACCTTTTCACCTTTTACTAGCGTTCAGGTGGCGCAGGGTGGCACAGTTGGCTCCAGGCATCCGATTTGTCACGAGAAGCAGGAGGCGGGGCGGCAATGTGCAGAATTTCTAACGCGGTACGCAGCATACACAACCGCGACGGGGCAATTGTGCTGGATGTCCGTCAGGGACAGATGTTCAAGGTCAACTTCGTGGGATCGCGAATCCTCGAACTTCTCAAGGGCGGGTCCGCCGAGTCAACAATTGTCGATGAGATCAGCCGAGAGTTCGGCATTAGCCGAGATCTTGCTGAGAACGATGTGTGTGAATTTCTCCAGGCCTTGAACAGATATCACCTCGCAGAAGCGCAGGAGCCGGCCTTGAAATTCTCACTACCAGTTCCGGCTGGCGATGTCGATGAGATGCGCACCATGTCGTTTCTTATTGTGAAAGCGTACTTGATGCTAATTCGCTTCGATCTCTACTTGGCACGAGGTAATTTCGCGGCCCTCTACGACAAGGTTGGCAACTATCCCGTGGGAAACACGAGGCCTGCCCCAGATGCAGTGGAATGCATCTGTTCGGCGGTCGACATGGCATGTATCTGGTACTGGAAAGAGGCGCTTTGTTTGCAGCGCTCAGCGGCGACGAGTTGCCTCCTCAAGAGCCACGGAATATTCGCCCAAATGGTAATCGGGGCACAACAGTTCCCATTCAAGGCGCATGCCTGGGTCGAGGTGGATGGTCGCGTGGTCAACGACAAGCCGTACGTGCCGGAAATCTACGCAGTCTTGAATCGATGTTGATAAACGACAGTTGAAGATTCTGGGCAATGGCAACTATATGAGCGTCCAGTTTGGAAGATGGAATTTCGAAGGCCAACCGGCTGCCCCGGACTACATCGAGAGAGTCAGCGCGAGTCTCGCTCCCTACGGCCCCGACAGCAACGAATCCTACTCCATGGGTGGAGTGAGGATACTCTATCGCGCCTTCCACACCACGAAGGAATCGCGTCGCGAGAAGCAGCCGCATTCTTCTTCTTCCGGAGCCGTGATCACTTGGGACGGCCGCCTAGACAATCGTGCTGAGCTCATCAGTGAACTGAGCGATTCCTTGACCAATGGTTCCAGGGACACGGACGTGGCCATCGTCGCAACGGCCTTCGAAAACTGGGGTATCGATTGCTTCGCCAAACTTATCGGAGATTGGGCGCTCTCCGTCTGGGACCCTAGCAACCGCTCGCTGATCCTGGCCAAAGACCCCATCGGCACGCGCCATCTTTACTACTCATTCGACAACAATCAGGTCACTTGGAGCACGATTCAAGATCCGCTAGTTCGCCTTGCGGGTAAAACCTTCGCTCTCAACGAAGAATACATCGCCGGTTGGTTCTCTATGTTTCCGGCCGTGCATTTGACACCCTGTGTCGGCATTCATTCCGTCCCACCATCATCCTTCGTGATTCTTCGACACGCAAAGCACACGGTCAGCAGGTATTGGGATTTCGACCCCCGGACGAAAATCCGGTACCACACCGAGGCCGAATACGAGGAACACTTCCGCGTCGTTTTCGCAAAAGCGGTTCAGCATAAACTCCGCTCTGATAGACCTGTTCTCGCCGAGCTCAGCGGTGGCAGGGACTCCTCGTCCATTGTCTGCATGGCCGATACCATTATCGCCTGTGGTGCCGCCGAAACCCCGCGGCTCGACACGCTCTCGATGTATGACGACTCCGAACCCAACTGGAACGAACGCCCCTATTTCACCAAAGTTGAAGAAAAGCGCGGTCGCACCGGATGGCACGTCAACGTCGGCGCGCAAGATCAGGAACCGATTCCCGCGCCTGAACCATCGCCCGAATCTGCCGACGTCCGCTTTGTGCCAACTCCCGGTTTCGACGGCCGCACTTCGCCGCACTTCAGAACGTGTATGGCTTCACAAGGAAATCGTGTCGTGCTTTCCGGCTTCGGGGGCGACGAAGTGATGGGCGGTGTGCCCACTCCCGTGCCCGAACTTGAGAATCTTCTCGCAAGAGCACAATTCGACCTCCTCGCTCATCAGCTTAAAGTCTGGGCACTGGAAAAGAGAAAGCCCTGGTTCCATCTTTTCTGGGAAGCCTCCCGTGGATTCTTCCCTCCCGCCTTCGTGGGCGTCCCGAAATACATGCGCCCGGCTCCATGGCTCCAGTCCACCTTTGTGGAGCGCCATTGGGCCGCGCTGACCGGCTATCCCTCGCGGACCAAGTTATTCGGCCCTTTGCCAAGCTTCCAGGAAAATGTAGGCACGCTTGACGCCTTGCGCAGGCAACTGGGGCGCACCGCTTTGCCATTCGAACCGCCCTACGAGAGGCGCTATCCCTTTCTGGATCGCGGTCTGCTGGAATTCATGTTCGCAATCCCGCGGGAACAAGTGGTCCGCCCGACCCAACGCCGTTCCCTCATGCGTCGCGCACTCGTCGGTATCGTGCCGGACGAGATCCTGAACAGGAAGATGAAAGCATTCGTTGCCCGGTCACCGATGGTAGCCATCTCAAACGACTGGGCTCATTTCGCAGAGATGACTCAGAACATGCTTAGCAGTTCGCTCGGAATTGTGAGCTCGGAACGTATTTCGGAAGCGTTGCAGAAGGTCCGGCGGGGCGAAGCAGTCCCCATAATCTCTTTGAAGCGTGCGTTCTCCGTCGAAAGCTGGCTCAAGGATCTTCGCGCTTTGGGGATCGTAGACCTGGATACAACCTCGAAGCCTAAGTTGAGATGGCAGGCTTCTATCCAGGGCTCGCCCATGTAGGGCTAATAGAAACAGCCGAGGGACATGTCGAGATCGAACGAGAAGCAACGGAGCAAATCATGAGTATCCAGTTTGGAAGATGGAATTTCGACGGCCAGCCGCCTGCTCCGGACTACATCGAGAAAGTCAGCGCTACTCTCGCTCCCTACGGCCCCGACAGTAACGAATCGTATTTCAAGGGCGGCTTGAATATCATCTATCGTGCATTCTGCACCACGAAGGAATCGCGCCGTGAGACGCAGCCGCACACTTCTCCGTCTAGCGCTGTCATCAGTTGGGACGGCCGCTTGGACAACCGGGCAGAGCTCATCGGGGAGCTGCACAGTTCCTTGACTATTGGTTCCACGGATGTGGAAGTCGTGGCAGCCGCTTGGGAAGAATGGGGCAACGGGTGTCTAGCCAAACTCATCGGCGATTGGGCTCTTTCCATCTGGAACCCCACCCACCGGTCACTGATCCTAGCCAAAGACCCAATTGGTACTCGTCATCTGTACTACTCGTTCGACAATGATCAGGTTACTTGGAGCACCATCCTCGATCCACTCGTCTTGTTTGCGAGCAGAGGCCTCGCGATTTGCGAAGAATATATCGCCGGCTGGTTTGCCACTGGGTTTCCTGCAGCGCATCTCACACCCTATGTCGGGATACATTCCGTCCCGCCCTCCTCGTTCGTGCTCCTCCGGCCCGGAAAACACATTGTCAGGAAGTATTGGAATTTCGATTCCACCAAAAGAATCCTCTACCGCACCGACGCCGAATATGAAGAGCAATTCCGCGACGTATTGGCACTGTCCCTAAAGCGGAGGCTTCGTTCCGACCACCCAGTCCTTGCGGAACTTAGCGGCGGCATGGACTCCTCCTCGATCGTCTGCATGGCCGACTTAATCATCGCCCGCGGCGAAGCGGAATGCCCGCGCCTCGACACCATCACTTGGTACGACGAGTCCAAGCCAAACTGGGGCGAACTTCCCCATTTCACCAGAGTGGAAGAGAAGCGCGGCCGTGCAGGCTACCACATCGATGTCGGTTCTCTAAGCGAGGACAACTCACAAATACCCTTCGGCTGCGAATTTGCAAATGATCGCTTTGCAGCGACTCCGTTCCCCAACAACGTTCCCTCCAGATTGTTCGAGCAGCAGGCTCAGTACATGGTGTCGGAGGGATACAGAATCACACTCTCCGGAATTGGCGGGGGCGAGATCACGGGCGACGGCGTGCCAACAGCAACACCGGAACTACAAAACCTCCTCGCCAGAGCGCGGTTTCCGACGCTCGCTCGTCAACTGAGTGCTTGGGCCGCGAAGATGAAGAAACATCGGTTCCCGTTACTCTGGGAAGCCGTTCGGGGATTTTCTCCCTTGACGCTTCTGGACATCCCAGAATACGTGACTCCGGTGGCTCCATGGTTTCGTCCCGACTTCGTACAGCGGAATCGCGCGGCCCTTCGCGCTTATCCATTCAGGGTGAGCCTGTTCGGCCCTTTGCCAAGCCTTCAGCACAATCTTCATGCATTGGATGCTGATCGACGGCTATTGGCATACTTGGCTCTCGAACCCCAGATGCTTCGCGAGGTACGCTGGCCCTATTTTGACCGGGATGTACTTGAGTTCATGTACGCGATTCCTCGGGAACAAATCGTCCGTGTGGGTCAGCGCCGTTCCCTCATGCGCCGTGCTCTGGTCGGGATTGTGCCTGACGAACTTTTGAACAGAAAGAAAAAGGCGACTGGTCCCCCGCCATCGAAAGGCAGATTGGCCGAATTGCCAAGCCCAGCTGAGATCGGTCAGCACATGATCAGCGGTTCCGTGGGAATCGTGAATTGCAATCGATTCCTGGAAGCGCTGCAGAAAGCGCGGCGCAACGAGGAAGCCCCCACGGACAGCCTAATGCGAATACTGGATCTGGAGTCCTGGATGCGTCAGCTCGCCAGCCGCGGAGTCGTTTTGAACTCTCTCCGTCCCTTGAGTCTGGAGTGCTCCAAAGACCGGCTGAACCCACAAGATCAGCTAACTAGCTGTGCACGCGAAGATTAACAACGAAAGGAGGTGATGACCATGAAATACGAAGCGCCAGAACTGACTACATTGACCTCTGCGATCAATGCCATTCAGGGCACGCCGCAGAGTAAGCCCTTCGGTCCCTACGAGGACATTAACCCCTTGGTTAAGGAGGAAGTGGCTACGTATCAAGACTGGGAGTGAGTAATCTGCCCGCTAGAGCGCCCGAAGGGTCGGGCGCTTCGGCGGTTAATAGCCCCACCTTCACAGTTAGATTTCGTGTAGTTCGTCTGGGGCGAAACAATCAAGCTCACTGGACAAAAGGAGATGACGACCATGAAATACGAAACGCCAGAACTGACTACATTGACCCCTGCGATCAATGCCATTCAGAGCACGCCCGCGAGTAAAGGTGTCGGTCAACACCTAGACATTAACCCCCTGATCAAGGAGGAAATGGCTGCGTATCAGGACTGGGAGTAAGTAAGCCGCTGGCTGAGCGCCGAAATAACGGCGCTCAGCCAGCCAGTTTAATTGGGCTCTCTCGCTCTGTTTTGGTCCCCCTGATTCGGAATACCGATTAACCTGTGGCAGTTCCAAACATGGTCAATTTTGTTATTTGCGCTCCTCCTGCAATGTTCGCAACTCGCGCCAGCGTTTGTACTGATCGGCTTTCGCTGGATCGGAATCCTCATAGTCCTGCAGCCAGAACCGAAACCAATCCACCGACCCGCCTTGCGATGCCATGCGTACGGCCGGATTGGTGAGCACGTGCTCATCGGTATTTAACAGGATTAGATCGACTGGCTTATGCAGGTAGCGAAGCCCGGCATACACCTCCCACATGGTGAGCACGCCGGACGGGCCGGATCCACTGACCAGCAAGGGCGCGGCCACTTTGTCGAGATTGAAACCTGGAGATCGCTTCAGCCATTGTTGCAAACCCTCTCCAAATGGGGGCGCGCCAATCATCGAATCAGCTTCAGGGTCACGCTCTATCCACATCAAGTATTGGAAATACGTTTCCATTATGCCGTCGTTGATCGAGGCCGCTTTGAGGTGGAGAGAGCTAGTCGTGAGGGTCTCCATCACGTAGAAGCAGGTACGACTGAAACCGATGACGCCGATCTTTTCCGGATCCACCAGCCCCTCCGACACTAGTTGCTTTGCACCAGCCTCATAACCAGACACAGCGCACGGTCCTTCCTGAACGGTTTGCATGGGACAGTGTTCTGCGACTTGCAGCACCATGATTCCCGCTGCGGCCAGCGCTCTGGCAGCGAATGCTGTTGAAAATAAACCGGAAGGCAGAAATTCTGAATCCACGAAACCGTGCGTCTGAATGACGAGGGGATAGCGTTGTCCAGCCTTGTAGTTGATGGGTTTGAATAGTCCTCCTCTCCAGTTCCGCTTTTCTTCGTCTTTCCACGTGTAGACGCTGGCCTCTCCAAATTCAATGTTCTTGAGCTGAGGATTAGGGTCCCAGATGACTCGTGATACTCCTGTTCTTGTAGCGACGAATAGTGGAGGTTCATTGAGGCCCTCCGTTACAGTTACTTCGAGACCGCCGTGCTCGGCCTCAGGCACTCCGTTGCTCTCCCCAATGAGTTGCCACATATCGTCAGGCGTATGCTGGTATTCGGCAGTCCGAATCTGGCTTTGGTGGTCAATAAAAATCACCATGACTCGCTGTTTGTCTCCGCCTACAAACCGTGTACTAAAGATCGAATGGTACCCCTCCTCGACACCTGTTTGTGTATGACCTTTTAGTGTCTCCACACAGGTGCGCGTGTCAAACGTCAGGTCCACAACGGCAACACAAGGGCGCGACGGCCTCTGGTCATTGGAGTAAAGAAACGTACCTGGTAAGAGAATTGCTTGGCCATCGCTTGACCAGCTGGGTCGGCCGCTTGCAAACCAACCACCGTCATTGCTAGTCGGTGCAGCCGTCAAGGCGCGCACGACGCCTGATCGCAAATCCACTCGCACATACTGGTTAGCAGAACCATCGCCCGTTTGCTCGTCTAAATGGCCAGCGCGAATTCGAGAAGGAAGGGATGGGTAAGGTGGCGGGTACAGTGTTTCCCACGATGACGGAACCTCTGGAACGGGCACTGTCGTAACTAGTGAGCTACCATCGGGCGATAGCGCCAGCTCTTGAGCGTAAAAGCCGAAAAGAACGATTGCGACACCGTTTTTCTTAACCTCAGAGCGCTTCCCACCGTCAACCACCCAGAGATAGTTGCGAACCACAAGCTGCCGAGCTAGCGGATCGCCCGGAAGAACTAGTTGAACAAGTGTCCGTCCGGTGCCCACGGTCGCCGGTATCTGGCGCTCATCAGAGAGTCTCTGCAATTCGGCCGGATCGGCGACGGTGTAAACGTAATGTTGTCGGTCACGGATATCGAACGTCCTCACTGTCTCCATCGTTGAAGTCAGCGGTTCGATCGTCTTCCTCCGAAGATCAGCCAGCATGAGTCGTCGATTGCCATTCGCCGTGCGCTCCAGAAAAGCGACTCCGCTCGAATCTGTGAGCCAACGCCAATTCTGGACGATCGGCCCCTCTTTGTTTGAACGATTCACGATCCATTCGGGCAATGCCACCGGTGCCCCGCCGGAATACTCGAGAAAAGCCTTAATGTCCTGGCTGCGGTAAAAACGAAGCGAATCCTCGACAAGGTTCAAGTCCATTCGCCCATGCTCAGCGTACACCGCGAAGTAATTTCCGTCCGGGGAAAACTGGACCGGTTCAACTACAGCATGGAAGTGTGTCAGTTCTATATCATCAGAAACCGTGAAAGGCTTCTTCGATTGTTGCGCACCGCAAAGATGAATCGCAAACGAGAAACATGAGGCCAGGATTGTGATCGGGGCAATCGAGGCTTGGAGATGTCTTTTAAACAAGGGAATTTCTCCGTAGTTGATCTGAGGCCGCTGCATTGTGTTATGACGACTGATACCAGCGTCTGTAGAAAATCACGAGGATGTGAAATAGGTTTGCAGGCTTTTGCAATCCCCTTCACCCTTACCTGGATCAAAAGACCAATTTCAGAGCGAATTGCATCGAACGTGGTCCGCCCATCTGGTATAGCGGGCTCAGGATGCCCAGCGAACTAGCGAGCGTGCCCGTCGCTTGACCAAATGTGGTGTCGCCGAAACCTGAATCAATGCTTCCGAAATTCGGATGATTGAAGATATTGAAGGCCTCCGCCCGGAACTGTAATTTGAGATTTTCATAGATCGGAAAATCACGCCTGACTGCTAAGTCCATCTGCCATGCCCCAAAGAGCCTCGCAAAGTTCCGCGGAGCATCTCCGAAACCAGAATTGACATTGATAAAGGCCTGAGGATTGAGCGCGCGTCCTCCCGGACATACTTGTCCTTGAGCAAGATCGCCCAACCCTTCAAGAACAGCGGAACAATTCGAGCCGTATAGATAAACCGGCTGGCCCGGAACAAAACTCAGTCCGGCGTTGTAGAGCTGCCCATTCGGTTGTAATAGAGGTTGTCCGTTCAAAGTGATCGGAAAGGCCGTTCGCGCTGTAAAGCGGTCGTCCAGACCCCAGTGGCGCAGCACGGCGTTGACAAATCCCTCATGTCCCACATTAGGCAAATCATAAGAAAAGGCGGCTGAGAGATTTTGGCGCACGTCAAAATCGCAATTTCCGTGTCGGTACCCCAGAGAGTAATTCTGAGAACCGTAGTCAAGACAGTGAGACCATGTGTAGGAAGCAAGGGCCGTCAACCCTTGCTTAAGTCTTCGCCGAAATTGAACCTGCAATGCGTTGTAGTCTGAGGTCAGGCCATTCTCCACGAAGGTAAACTCGCCAGATATGTTTGGATTATTGGGGACACTAAGGAAACTCTCCCTCACCAACCTCGAGGCGTGCGCACCGACATAGGAGAAGGTGAATGCTTGGGATTCGCCCAGCGCCTGCTCGATGCTGGCGTTCCACTGAAGCGTGTATGGCAGTTGCAGATGCGGAGAAAAACCGTACACTACGGTCCCGTCGTATGGCGCCGCAGGCGGATTAACGATGCTAGGGACCTGCCCAGGTGGCAGGGGAAACGATCCAGACGGAAATGTTGACGCAATAAACCCTATCCCATTGAAGCCTAGCGATCCCAACTGTTGACCGGTATCAAAAAATACGCCGCCCCCGCCCCTTACAACTGTTTCTCGGCCCGGAGCGTCACGGAGTACATAGGCAACTCCTATCCTAGGTGCAAAGTTGAACCAAGTGGTCTGCCAGAGAGGTGTGCCCTGCGGCGCTAGCGTCAGGCTATCGAGGTTGGATCCCTGAAGAGTATATGGCTTCAACCCCTGCGTCGAACCCGGCGCGGGGTTCACCTCCCACCGCAGCCCCAAAGAGAGGTTTAAACGCTGCGACATTCTCCAATCATCCTGAACGAATGCGGAGAAATTCGTGTACAGCGGGTGCGAAGAGACTTGGGCTTGCAGTTCCGCAATGGGGCTGTTCGTCTCAACCGCAGGTTCACCAAAGTAAAAGTACGCTTCCGACGGAGTAGGGGGAATTGCAAACGGCGTCAGCCTCCGATAGTCCGCGCCAAACTTGAGTTGGTGGTGCCCCAAGGAGACATTCACCGTGTCCACGAAATTCCACTGTCTCTGTGTGCCGAACTGCTGAAGCTGCAACAGCGGAATAAGATGGCCGCCCGCAAAGAGAAAAACTTCTGGCGCTGACCCAGGCCCCAGGCCGGTGAGCTGTGCCAGACTGACAGGCACACCGCCTCCGAACGCATCAATGAATAGACTTTGTGTCGCTTCGTTCGAGCTGTAATTGAGGCGCAGCGCATTACTCAGGCGGTTCGTGAAAACGCTGCTAGCGCCCGCGGTGTAGCCACGGAAGCTGTAGGTCGAGATTTGCTCTACGGTCGGGGTCGAGTTAGCCAAGACTGGTCCCCGTTGTAACGAGTCAGAACCCGTGTTGCTAAACCGAAAGAAGAGTCTGAGCTTATCGTTTATGACGTGATCGAACCGGACGCTAGTAGAATTCAGCGAGCTCGGATTAGACCAGGCTCCGATAAATTGGGCAACGCCGTTCACTTCGTCATCAATTTTGTTGGGGCTAGGCAGCGGAAAAGCATTCAGGACCGGCTGGAGCGCAGGAGTTCCTGGATTTCTCCCTGACGGGCAGGCACCCATGCCTCGCATGCAAAGATCGGGAACGTAGCTGACCGCAGCTGCTTGTGGCGCAATCAACCGCAGGCCTTCGTATGACACAAAGAAGAATGTCTTGTCCTTTCCGTTATACAGACCGGGAATCCTGACCGGCCCGCCCAACGTCCCGCCGAAATCATTTTGCCGAAGGGCTGGTTCCTGTTTACCAAAGTAGTCGTTGAACCAGTCCTGGGCATCAAAGAAACCATTCCTCAAGTAGTCGTATGCAGTCCCATGCCACTGGTTGCTGCCCGACTTTGTCTCAAAGGCGAACTGGCCCCCAGGATTGCGCCCATATTCCGAAGAGTATGTGGAGCTCTGCACCCGAAACTCCTGGAGATCGTCGACGGACACCAGGGATTGCGTGGTGCCCAACGTCGTCGCACCAGGAAGAGAACCACTAACGCCGGCGCCGGAATTCATGACATATCCCGCGGCGGCCCCCACATTGGCGCTCACACCGTCAACGGTGTAGTAGTTTGATTCCGGACGCTGACCATTGACGCTGAATTCGCCCGTTTGGCCAAGGCCGGAGAAACTCGAAAGGGAAGCCTGCGGCGTCTGAGTCACCGCGCCCGGAGTGAGCAAGATCAAATCTTGGAAGCTGCGCCCATTCAGCGGCATGTTTTTTAGATAGGACTGGTCCACAACGGTGCTGACCGATGCATCCGTCGTATTGATCATCGACGCGCCGCCTTCAACTGTCACGATTTCGAAAACGGCCCCTACCGGCAAAGTAAAGTTGATAGACAGCGCGTCCTGGATGTTGAGAACAATATCGGGCTTGATGAGTGTCTTGAAACCCACCTTGGAAACCTGAAGCCGATACGATCCTGGCGGCAGATTCGGCACGATGTAAATGCCGTCGCCATTGGTCTTGCCAGAATACTTCATGGCTGTTGCATCGTTTATTACCAGAATGTCGGCCCCGCCGATCACCTTGTTAGAGGGGTCGAGCACGAGACCGTTGATCGTTCCATTGGTGGACTGTGCCGCTAGGGGGAGGGCTACTGACACAACACAAGCGAAAAGAAAAGCGATGCGGGGGAAGCGCACGCGCACGGTGATTCTCCTGGGGCCGACAGATTCGGACATCCTGTTCGGGTCTACGGAGGGGGGTCTCACCTGGTACCACTCCTTCCTTAATTGTTTGAAGCGTCCCGGAGCTAGAAAAGATGCAACGGCGATTAAGGATGGTTCGGGTCGACTCGCAGATAGGCAAAGAGGAGGGGTTTGCCGCTTGGCTTGCGACTGCCGCCGTTCGGCTCGATCGTAACGAACACAGCATCAATTTGTGCTAGCAGTTTCGGATCGTCCAGCTTCAAAACCCACCGCTTCTTTGAGGCATTGTCCTCGTAGAAGATACCGAGGGGGAGTGCCTGCTCCCGGTCCGGTCCGCGCTGACCCCACACCTGGAATGTGCTGGCCTTCTTCGCTACAGTCTGCTGGTCCAGGTCATAGGCATAGAAGATCAGCGATTTCCCCTTCGTGTAAAACACGCGCCCATAAGGTTTCTGGGTCGCTCCCGTACGAGCTACGTCGTACACTTCTGCGACATACAGATCCCGCGCGCCCATGAGTTCCCGAATGTCACGGTCGTGCGCAAGCAATTCCTCTTGCTGATCCACAGCGGCGTCACGCTTGTGAAGCAGGTTCGTCAGCTCGTTGACTTTTGCATCCAGGGTTACCGCCCGCTTAGCATCTTGGGATGACTGTTCTGCAATTGAATTCAGCTTCGTCTGCAATACCTGCACACTTAGTTGCGCGGCATTAAACTTCTGTTCCGCCTCGGTCTGTTTTTGGATGAGTTCCTGTCGTCCAGTATCAGCGTTGCGTAGCGCAGCATCCGATTGCTCCTGCGCTGCTTTCATCTGATCCATTTTCGCGGCTTGCTGTTCCAATTGCCGACGTAGGCTGGCGATCAACCTGTCACGTTGGTCTGCCTGGACGCGCGAGGCTTCGCGTTCATGGCTCGCGTCGCTTAACTTTTCTTCCAATGAAATCTGGCTTTGAGTGTCGGGAAGAGGCGCCGGAACCTTTACTATGTTCGTCCCGCGGCGAATCCCGACCTGATAAGCGCACACACCGAGAGCGACGAAAAGCAGTATTCCGGCAGCATACAGAGCCCACACACTCCGCCAAGCGGCGGCGCTTTCGGGAGCAAGAACTCGACGACGCGAACTAGTTTCACGATGGGGCGGAATCGGTCCGTTACGCTCGATTCCGCCCCCCCCCCCATCTCGTGCGATGCGCTCAAAAAGAGCAGACTCCGCCTGCTTTTCCGACCAGCGCAAACCTGCTTCGATATTTTGCGGGGTCTCTTCTGCTCCCATCGCTGGGATTGCGTGGCGAATGATGGCTTCGTATTGCTGCAGGGCATCACGGCAGGAGGAGCAAACGACAAGATGCTCCCGTAGTCTCCGCTGGTCTTCCTCGCTCAACTGGCCCGAGGTTGAAACGGCACAGAGTTCTAGGAACTCGTCATGGGGTTCGGTGTGAGACAACGCCCCTGCTCCTCGGCTGAATGACGCCTCCTATGATACTGCTCAATTGCCCTCTTGTTTACAGCTAAAAATCTGCTTTCGCAGTTTTTCTAGGCCTCGGAAATAGTGATGCTTCACGTTTCCTCGGGTCTGGTCCAATTTCGCCGCGATCTCTTCAAAGGTGTAACCGTCGAGTAAATGGAGCCCCAGGGTTTGACGTTGGATCTCAGAGAGGACTCCAAACACCTTGCGTAATCCAACCCTTTCGAGCACTTCTTCAATCGAGTTTTCGTATCGTTCTGCCGTCATCCCCGAACCGCTCAATTCGTTTCCAACATCCTCCAGATCGACCTGGGTATAGAAATGGCGCGAGTCCAGATAGCGGCGACGGTCAATCGCACGATGATAGGTCATCTGCACGATCCAGGAACGGGCCGAACTCCTGGAACTGTCAAACACGCCGCTCTTCTGGTGAATGAACAAAAATACGTCTTGGAGCAAGTCGTCCGCTTCCGAATCGTCCCTGAGAATCTTGTATCCAACCGCACGCACAAGACGTGCATAGCGGTGAAAGAGGCAAGCTAACGCCTCCTTGTCTCTATCGCCGATGCGAGCCATCAAGGCTTCGTCTGGAATTTCGGTGCTAGCTGCAGGACGCTCGACGGGAGTTGAATTCCCGTTGGATGCCGAGATCAGTGACAACCGAGTTGTCACCGACGAACTCAAACCGCCTCCGAATCGCAAGATGGTCGACGCGGCCACAAAATGAGGAATGCATTCCGTAGGAATCTATTCATCATTATGGGACGCTTCTTGCACCCGTGGCAGCCCGCAAAAAACACGTTCAGCCTCTTTCTGGACCTGAAAAGGCGTTTGGACAAGCATTCCGGCGAATGAGGAAGAAACTGGGAGTGTCGCAAGAAACGGTCGGCTTCGAAGCAGAGTGTGATCGCACAACAGTCAGCCTGATAGAACGGGGCCTCGTCAGCCCCAAGCTAGAGACCATCGTGAAGATGTGTCGCGTCATAAAGGCAAAACCATCTGAAGTCATGCACAGGATGGAAGAGTCGCCCTTTTATCGGGCCTAGACGCCTTGTTTACCCCTAAAAGATACCTTTGTCAACACAAAACACCCCTGTCAGAGCGTTTCAGCTCAATGATTCAGTCGATATCGTCGTCTTAATGAATGAAGCGGAACTCTTCGGTCAGCTTGTTCGAACGGCTCGAAAAGCCGGCAAGATGAACTTGGGACAGCTCGCTGAAAAAGCCAACACGGGTGTCAAACACCTGGGCAGGATCGAGCGTGGCGAGAAACTGCCGTCTTTTGAACTCATCATCGCCCTTGCTAGGGCGTTGAACGTCTCGCCCTCGACATTCTTTCAGTTCGAAAACGCGAACCTAGATCCCAAATTCCTAACACAGCAATTGCAAGCCCTACTTGCAAAACGGGACGCCAAGCAACTGCGAAAAGCCTATCGAGTCCTACAAGCGACACTCGAACCCTAGGTCCCTCTACTGAATCAGTTTCGCGTTTTACTCGTCATCCAGCATTGATCCAGCCGAGGTTTGAGCATTCGCGCAGATCGCTTGCGCCAAGACGACTTCAGGGTAACAGTCCGTGTCGGTGAGCACATCGGCGATGCTGCGCTCGTCCAAATGGCGATTCTTGACAACATGCCCGGGCGGCCCATGAACTGCACCGCAGCTCTTCCGCATTATTTCTGCTCAGACGGCTCATGGAGACGTGACGCACCGGATCATGGGAAAGCACGGACGCGAAAAGAGCGCGGCGGCTACGGTGTAAGATTGCGATGTTCGCAGATCACATTCACTCTGGAGCTATTTGTGCAAGAGTCGGAGCTGATTGATCGGATCAATGCCTTGGAAGAAACTTCTGTGCTCCTCGAATGCTCAAGGCGAGCCAAGCGGCGGTTTGGTATAAGAGGAGGTTTGCTAAGAAACCTCCTTCTTTCCGAGGAAGCCAGGAGGAGTGTGTTCGACTACACCGATCCTTTCTCCGATCTGGATTGCGTCGTTGAACGGCAAGAGGATTGGCCGATGTTGTCATCCGCATTGGCGAGTTCTCTCGCATACGCCGGCTTCTATCGCTGGGAAGTCCAGACTTTGCAACACATCGCTCCGAGCCTCAGAAACTATCCTTCCCTCCCATCCGAGCGGCTCATCGTTTGGTTCGACGGTACATCGGAGGGACGACGGATTTCTTTAGCGTCCCTGGGCGACAATCTCAGCTCAGAGCTATCTGCTGACCAGCTTCCAACAGCATTCCCCGGTAAGGAACGGGAGCGTCCTTTCTGGGACAGGGTGCTGGTCGCGCTTCGGCGTATGCGCACTCTCTACCAATATGCTGGCGATCCCGAGGTCCGGTTCGTTCTGGAGGGCTTCAACACAGCCGTCGTTCCCGAGTATCCGCCCACTCCGCT
>Ga0209517_10003334_pt1 | contig 21875 bp, 13 predicted proteins | sample PeaSoiMetSII2010_FD_187695 | JGI IMG/M metagenome (GOLD analysis project Ga0209517, IMG submission 187695) | Peat soil microbial communities from Weissenstadt, Germany - SII-2010 (SPAdes) (version 2) | ecosystem: Environmental > Terrestrial > Soil > Wetlands > Peat | place: Germany...
CCCGCCGTCAAGAAGGTTAATCCCGTTAAGCCCACCCCCGATTCCCTGGCCCTCGGCAAAAAAGTGTTCACCTCCGATTGCGCGATGTGCCACGGCAAAGACGGAGCCGGCGGTGGCGAACTAGCCGTCACAATGAATCTGAAGCTTCTCGATTACCGGGATCCCGCGTCCCTGAAAGATATGACCGACGGAGATATCTATTCCATCATCGCCGATGGCAAGGGCCAGATGACCGGCGAAGCAGGCCGCATGAAACCCCGCCAAATTTGGGATGTCGTCAACTACGTCCGTTCCCTCTCCAAAAAATAATCTCCTGCGGCCTTTCTCTCACCACTGTCATCCCGACCGCAGCGACAGCGCTTTCTGCCGTTTTACTTCGCTTGTCATCCCGACCGCAGTGCCGCGCTTTCTGCCGTTTTACTTCGCTTGTCATCCCGACCGCAGTGCCGCGCTTTCTGCGGCACGCAGTGGAGGGATCGCGGCAAGATCACCTCCGCTCCTAATAACCCGCATTCCCGGTCTCATATCGGTCGCACTTACTTTGTAGCACCCCACTAGCCCCGTTCTGGCCTCCCTATTGCTCCTCCCTCCTATCGGTTGCTTGCCGATTCCGTGGTCTGGAAAGGGCTGTTCCCGCACACAAGCTGCCGGCTGTCCGCCTAACACATTGATGCACTTGATGTTACGCGGATCGGGCCTGGGGCGGCAGCGGGCACATTTTCTCTGGCTTGGGATGACCTACCGGGTCGACCGGGCGAATCCCCACAACCCCTGAGTCTTCTGGCTCAGTGCGAACTCAAGGAGCTTCTCCTATGAATCCCACCACCAATCGTCGTGGTCCCCAATTGGCCATTCCTCAGTTGCAGGCCGCTGCCGCCGAAATGCGCGCCATGGACATCGTCAGTATTTACGCTGCGGGCTCCGGCCATCCGGGCGGCACGCTTTCCGTTATTGATATCGCCGCCGCGCTCTATCTGAACGTCCTCAATCACGATCCTGCCTATCCCGCCTGGCCGGATCGCGATCGCGTCTTCTGGTCCGCTGGCCACAAAGCTCCCGCTCTCTACGTTGCGTTAGGCAGAGCAGGTTACTTCCCTCTCGACGATGTCGTGCTCCTTCGCCAACTCGGCTCCGGCTTTGAAGGGCATCCCAACTGGTTGAAAGTTCCCGGCGTGGAAATTTCCAGCGGTTCCCTCGGTCAAGGACTCGGCGCAGCAGTCGGCAGCGCCCTGGCAGCAAAACTTCGTGGCGCCGCTAACCGCGTGTACGTGATTATGGGCGATGGCGAACAGCAGGAAGGCAGCGTCTGGGAAGCCGCTATGGCTGCCAGCCACCATAACCTCGACAATCTCTGCGCCATCATCGACGTCAACCGCTTACAGATCGACGGTTGGGTCAAGGACGTGATGAATGTCGAGCCTCTCGCTGAAAAATATTCCGCCTTCGGCTGGAACGTCATTTCCATTGATGGCCACGACATGCCGCAGATTCTCGACGCTTTCTCGCGTGCCCGTGAAACCTCTGGCCGCCCCACCGTGATCCTGGCGCGCACCATTAAAGGCAAGGGCGTTTCCTTCATGGAAAATGAGGCCAGTTGGCACGGAACTCCGCCGAAAAAAGAACAATTTGAGAAGGCCCTGCCCGAACTCCTCACTGCGGACTTTCCGCTCACCCGCGTGCAAGCCTTGCTGAAGCGCGCTTCCGCCAACGCCGCCGAAGTCGCCCACAAAGCGAAAGATGGCATCCCCGAGTTTGCCCTCGAATACTGGTGGAACGCCCGCGACACCATGAAAGTGGATATGGACCCTACGCGCATGGGCTTTGGCCGCGGCCTGGAACACGCTGGAGAAGATCCCCGCGTTGTCACCTTGCACGCGGACATTTCCGGCTCCATCCGCATCACCGATTTTGAGAACAAGCATCCCGAGCGTAACAACCGCGTCTTCAGCGTCGGCATCGCTGAACAAAACATGATGAGCGTCGCTGCCGGTCTTGCGCGCGAAGGCTACATCCCGGTCACCGGCACCTACGGCGTGTTCGCTTCCGGCCGCGCCTGGGACCAGATCCGTACCACCATTTGCTATTCCAATCTCAACGTGAAAATCGCTGGAGCGCACGGCGGCATTTCCGTCGGTCCCGACGGCGCAACGCACCAGGCTCTGGAAGAAATCACACTCACGAGCATTCTGCCGAACATGCATGTTGTCGTGCCATGCGATTCCGTGGAAACGCAGAAGGCCACCGAGTATTCGCTCCTCTCTCTGCAAGGTCCCTGCTATCTGCGTTTCGCTCGTGAAGCCACTCCCATCGTCACCAAGGCCGACACACCGTATCAATTCGGTGTCGCCAATGTGATTCGCTATCGCGGCGCCAAACCCAAATTCCTCGACGCCTTTGAAACCACTCTGGGTCCCGCCTACAAAAACGAAAAAGAAAACGTCACCATCATCGCTTGCGGTCCCATGGTTCCCGAAGCGCTGCGCGCCGCTTGGCTTTTGAAAGAGGAGTACGCCATCGAAACCCGCATCGTGAACGTCCATACCGTGAAGCCGTTGGATGTCGCCACGCTCGTGCGTGCAGCCGAAGAAACCCGCGTCGTCGTCACCGCGGAAGAACATCAGGTCGGCGGCTTCGGCAACATCGTTGCCGGCGCCATTCTCCAGCACCGCAAGGATTTTCATCTTCCGTTGCAGCTCACCATGGTCGGCGTCACGGATCGCTTCGGCATTTCCGGCAATCCCTGGGAACTCGTCCAGCACTTCGGCCTCACCGCCGAACATCTCGCCAAGCGCGTTCTCGAGCTTTTGGACAAGAAACTCGCCTCCGGTCCCGGCTTCTCGGTTGAGGCACCCGTAATTCGCTGTGCCCGTTGCGGCGCCAAAGTTGCTCCTCGCGAATATGCGCAGGACTTGCCAATGCCTGCGGACGAAATCTGCGCCGAGTGCGAATACCAGTCCATGGAACTGTGCTCCGTTTGCCGCCTCGAATGGGCCAAGGTAAGCCACAACTCCACCTACATTTGCCAGACCTGCCGCGCAAAACCTGTCCTGCGCTGACAAACTCCGGCGCACGCACAACTGCTTGATTTCCATCTCACGCCATTCCCTGGCGGAAAGTTCTGCCCTGAACCACCACTTCAGCAGGCCACAAGTGTCCCGAGTTCCGCATGCGTATACGGACTGCAAAGCGATTAGCGGTACTGCAATAGGAATCATTTCAAGGTGCTGAGAGCGAGATGGTTGTAGACTGGGCGTACTGGAAGTTAGACGGGAGATCCCGCATGAGAAATCCTTCTTGGAAAGCATGTTCGCCGGTTATGCCTCCAACTTGTCAGCGAAGATTCGGAGGCACCTGGTGCAGATTGATTCCCGTGATCAAGCGACATTGGCGTTGCAGTGTAGTTCTAGCATTGGGCTTGATTGGATGCACGCGGCCGGTCGTGGTGCGGGACACCGCTGCTCCAGTGCAGGAGTGGCCGACTTATGGTAACGATCCGGGAAGCTCGCGCTACTCGTCGCTAAGAGAGATCAGCAAAGACAACGTGACGGGACTCAAAGTGGCGTGGACGTACCGCACCGGGGACATATCAGACGGCACGGGCACGTGGAACGGGAAAAAGGTGTGGGCCAGGAGCACGTTTGAGGCAACGCCACTAATGATTGACGACACGCTTTACGTTGCGACTGCGTTCAACCGCATCATCGCGCTGGACCCGGAGACGGGGAAGGAGAAGTGGATTTTTGATCCCAAGCTCGACCGCATTGGTTATTACGGCGACGATTTCGTGTCCAGAGGACTGGCAAGCCGGATCGACAGCAAACTCCCGACGGGAACTGCGTGCCGGAAAACGATTTATGAGGCCACGCTGGACGGCCGGCTGATTGCGGTGGATGGAGATACAGGAAGGATTTGCGCCGGGTTCGGCAACGCAGGCGAGGTTTCGCTGAAGGCAGGCATCAACTTGGATTCGGGCGTCGATCACATCATCCCAGGCGAGTACCACTTCACGTCGGCACCAGCCGCGGTGGGAGACGTGGTGGTGGTGGGCTCCGCCATCAACGACAATGACCGCGTGGAGATGCCTTCGGGCGTGGTGCGCGGCTACGACGCGCGCACAGGAGCGTTAGTTTGGGCCTGGGACCCGGTGCCGCGTAACCCGGCTGATCCTGCTCGAGCTACATGGGAAAATGGCGCCGACCGCACGGGCGCGGCCAACGTGTGGGGCCCGATCTCGGCCGATCCGGCGCACGATCTGGTTTTCCTGCCTACCACCAGCCCCAGTCCCGACTATTTCGGCGGGGAGCGCAAGGGAGCGGACCTGTACGCGGACTCTTTGGTTGTGCTGCGCGCCTCGACAGGTAAAGTGGTTTGGTCCTTCCAAGACGTGCATCACGATCTGTGGGATTACGACCTGCCGTCTGCTCCGTCGCTAATCGAGGTGGAGCGCAACGGGAAACGCATTGCGGCACTGGCTCAGCCGACCAAGATGGGGCACCTGTTCATCCTTGATCGCGACACAGGACAACCTGTTCTGCCGGTGGAAGAGAGGCCGGTGCCGCAGGATGGCGTGGCCGGCGAATGGCTTTCACCGACGCAGCCTTTCCCGGTAGCCACCCCGCGCCTGGTGCCCGACCGCCTGGAACCGGAGGAAGCTTGGGGGCTTACGCATTGGGACCGCAAAGCGTGCCGGGAGATAGTCGCAGGCCTGCGCCGCGACGGCATCTTCACCCCACCTAGTCTGCAAGGCACGCTGCAGTCCCCCGGCAATGCGGGCGGGACAAATTGGGGAGGAGTTTCGTTTGACCGCTCACGCGGGTTGATTTTGGTGAACCAAACCAACGTGCCTTTCATTGCCCAACTGATCCCGCGCGAGCAAGTGACGGGCTGGAAGAACCATTCAGGAGGCACGGAGGGCGGTTGGGAGTACGCGCCCATGAAAGGGACGCCCTATGTTATGCGGCGCAAGCCTCTACTATCACCATGGGGCCTGCCGTGTAACCCTCCGCCATGGGGGACGCTGGCCGCCGTCGAGGCCAACACGGGCAAGATTCGATGGCAGGTGCCGCTAGGGACAGTGAGGGAACTGGCTCCCATACCCCTACCAATTGCTTGGGGTACACCGACTCTGGGCGGGGCGTTGACGACCGCAAGCGGCCTGACGTTCATTGGAGCCACGATGGACAGTACATTCCGCGCGTTTGACACGGAGACTGGCCGCGAGTTATGGCACACGGGGATGCCAGCCTCCGCCGTCGCAACACCGATGACGTACCGAGCACGCGTGGGCGGCCGCCAATACGTGGTGGTCGCAGCGGGTGGGCATGGCAAGGTGAAGGGGATCAAGCTGGGGGATTACGTTGTGGCGTTTGCCTTGCCCTAACCGCGTGCATGTTCCCGAGAGTAACACCTCATTGGACCCGGGACAGCTTGATCTGAATTGACCCGGAGTTATCAACTCCCGAAAACTGCCCGCCGCCCCCAGCGTTTCACCTGAGGCCAGCACGCTTCGCTGTTCCCGCTTCGGCGCCAAGGTTTCTCCCCGCGAATACACGAAGGAGTTGCCGCTGCCTACGGACGATATTTGCGCCGAGTGCGAATACCAATCCATGGAACTGTGCTCCGTTTGCCGCCTCGAATGGGCCAAGGTAAGCCACAACTCCACCTACATCTGCCAGACCTGTCGCGCCAAACCTGTCCTGCGCTGACAACACGCCACGCTCACACGGCTGGTTGCATCACAACTCGTGCCCTGCCTTCGCGCCAACTATATCTTCTTGGTTGCCAAACACATGAATTCTTCCCAAGCAACCTTCACCCGCTGTCCTTCATCTCTATTCATGCAGCGCAATACGCGGTGAGGACACCCCACTCGGCGGCCGTTCGGTAGTGTGCAACGAAGGGCCCCTGCCCATCCCACCATACGCAGAGACGCTCCGTATTCGTAAATCGAACTCTGAGATTCCGGATTGCTTCTGCCGGGCCAAAATTGAACTCAAAGACAGCTTGTAGCCGACATCGAGCGAACACTATGAATTCGAGAACACTAAGCGGCCTATTCGTCATTCTGGCTCTTCCCTTTCCGCTGTTAGCATCCTTGGGCGGTGACACGACCTCGGTGCAGGCCGACCAGGCAAAAATGCAGGGCTCTCGGCTGACGACCAGCAGCGATTCCTTCACGGTCCATGAGATTCAAGCCTCCACCGGCATCGCCGTAAAGGAATATGTCTCGCCCGCCGGAAAGGTCTTCGCCGTTACTTGGCAAGGCCCCGCCCATCCCGATTTGCGCCAGCTCCTGGGCACCTATTTCGACCAGTATTCGCAAGCAGTTCAGGCGCAACGCGCTCATCGCCATGGCCACGGTCCCTTGCTGATCCAACTGCCCGGCTTGGTGGTCCAATCAGCGGGACACCCGCGGTCCTTCCTGGGAAGAGCGTATGTTCCACAAATGTTGCCCGCAGGCGTCCGCGTGGAGGACCTCCGATGAATCGCGCCCTTCAACGCGGATTCTTCTTCTTGGGTTTGGCAGGTGTCTTGGCAGCAACAGTGGGATGTGGCGGAGGCAGCAGCGGCACTACGAACACGGGCGGCGGAGGTAACACCGGCTCCGGCTCCCCTGTTTCCAACGTGCAATCCATTACGGTGAATACCGGACCAACTGCCGGTGCTCCCTATAACAACCCCTACGTTGATGGCGCATTCACTAGCGTCACCGTCTGCGTTCCTGGCAGCACCTCGAACTGCCAAACGATTAGCGGCATTCTGGTGGATACCGGTTCCTCCGGACTCAGGATCTTGTCCTCGGCCCTCACGATTTCGCTTCCCCAACAGACTGGCTCGAATGGCAATCCGGTTGTCGAGTGCTTTCCCTTTGTCGACGGCGTCACCTGGGGACCCGTCGCTACCACGGACATGACCATCGCCGGTGAAAAGGCAAAGTCCCTTCCCATACAGGTCATCGGCAGTTCGAGTTTTCCGATAGTTCCGCAAGGCTGCACAAGTAATGGACCGCCTGAAGAGGACCTTGCAAATCTCGGCGCGAACGGGATTTTGGGTGTTGGGACTTTTGCGCAGGACTGCGGCTCTGCTTGCACGACGAGTGGCGGCTCCAACCCTGGCGTGTATTACGAATGTCCCTCTTCCGGTTGCGCAGTGACGACAGAGAGTATTTCTAGCCAGGTGCCGAATCCCGTGATTTTGTTTGCCTCCGACAATAACGGCGTCCTCATTCAATTGCCTTCGGTTTCCGGTGCAGAGACAACCGTCACCGGGTCTCTCATCTTCGGTATCGGCACACAATCCAACAACGCGCTAGGAAGCGCCACGGTTTACACCATTGATCCCTCGAGTGGTAATTTCACCACCGTCTACAACGGCATCTCCTACACGGACTCAAGCTTCATTGACAGCGGCTCCAACGGCATCTATTTCCTGGACTCCAACACCACTGGCTTTCCCGCTTGTGCCGACGCCAGTTACTGGTATTGTCCGTCCTCTACACAGAATCTCTCGGCCACCAACAAAGGATCGAACGGCGCCACCGGCTCGGTTAGTTTCGTCGTAGGCAACGCGGACACTCTTACCGCCAATCTGAGCGACGCTGCCGTTAACGGCTTAGCTGGGCCAGACCCCGGCACCATTGATTGGGGTCTCCCCTTCTTTTTCGGCCGCGCCGTGTTCACCTCCATTGAGGGCCAGGATACGCCCGCGGGCGCAGGCCCTTTTTGGGCTTACTGAAAACCGCCTCCACATAAAACTTTCGGCCCGCATTACCGAGCAAATTCGCACGAAAGTTCATTCGCTTCGCCTTAGCGCGCTAATTCTCCCGTGCGCTTTACTCTGGCATCTTCTCTCGGCCAAGAGCTATCCTGTCGACTGACATCACAGCGGCCACGGTTGCCCGCTACGAGGGAAACAAATCATGATTACACGACGTGAATTTCTGGACGCGCTGGCAGTCGGCGCGGCGGGGCTGGCCGTGGGCACTTCGGCAAAGAGCTATGGCCAGATCATGGGTTCCAACGAGCGCCTCAACTTTGCCGTGATCGGCCTGAATAGTCGTGGCTACGCGCATCTCTCCTCGCTCAAGGCCAACAAAGCCGTGGCTCGCATCTCGCATGTCTGCGATGTGGACAGCAACATCCTCCGTAAATTCGCCGATGCCACGCAAAAAGAGATGGGCGAAGCCCCAGTCGCCGAAAAAGACTTTCGCAAAATTCTCGAACGCAGGGATGTGGACGCCATCACCATCGCCACGACCGATCATTGGCACGCGCCGATGGCCATCGCCGGGTTGCAGGCGGGCAAGCATGTCTACGTCGAAAAGCCTTGCAGCCACAATCCCGCCGAAGGCGAACTGCTGGTGCAAGCGCAGCAAAAGTGCGGGAAGCTCGTGCAGATGGGCACGCAGCAGCGCTCTTCTCATTCGACCACAGAGATTGTCCAGAAAATCCATGACGGCCTCATCGGCAAGCCCTACTTCGCGAAAGCATGGTACAGCAATCTGCGCAAATCCATCGGCTTCGGTAAGGAAGCACCGGTTCCCGCGCAACTGGATTGGGACTTGTGGCAAGGCCCTGCGCCGCGGCGTCCTTATCGCGACAATGTGCACCCGTACAATTGGCACTGGTTCCGCATTTATGGCACCGGCGAAGCCCTGAATAACGGCACGCATGAAGTGGATGTCTGCCGCTGGGCGCTTGGCGTGGACTATCCCAAGCGCGTCACTTCGTTGGGTGGCCGCTATCACTTCAAGGACGATTGGGAGTTTTACGACACGCTGGTAACCAGTTTCGAGTACGACGACCGCATGATTTCGTGGGAAGGCCGAAGTTGCCAGAACATGTTACTTTACGGCCGCGATCGCGGTTCGGCCATCATGGGAACTTCCGGCACCGTGATTGTCGATCGCGGTGGCTACGAAATCTATGACCTGGCCGGAAAAAAGAAGAGCGAATTCAAGGTCGGCGAAGAAACGGACACCTCAGACCTCGTTGGCCGCGATTCCATGACCGATCGCCATTTCGCCAACTTCATCGCGGGAATCCGCAAGGGCGAAAAGCTTAACGCTCCGATCTCTGTCGGCAACATCGCCGTCACCATGCTGCAACTTTCCAACATCGCCTGGGAAGTCAACCGTGAATTGCCAATAGACACGAAAGACGGCCGCATCAAGGGCGATCCCGAAGCCATGAAACTTTGGAGCCGCGAATACGAACCGGGCTGGGCCCCACATCTCTAAAGTGAGCCAGCATTACTAACGACAACTCTCGCCGCAACGTGGCGCTTCAGGTTTTTCCTTTCTAGCCATCTCATAAATGGTTGCCGGGAGGGCACGGCTTCAGCCGTGCCGAAAAGCCCTCTAAATTTAGGGGTTTTAACCCTTGAGGTGCGCAGGCTGCTCGCAAAACGGATTCATGAAATAACCTCCTGCCAACTTCTCGTCGCTGAGCTAGAGTGACCGCAAGAATTCGATCACTTCCTGCTGCTCCTCAGTTGGCAGCCTTTTGAATTGTTCGATCACCTTATTTGCCTCGCTTCCATTGCTCTGGTGATCTCGAATGGCCTCCACCAGGTTTGTCGTCCGGCCGTCATGGAGAAAGAAGATGCGTTGGCCGACGCCCCAAAGGGGAGCGGTGCGGAACTCGTCGGGCCCGGCACCACCTTGCGTGATGCCATCAGCAAGTCCTTTGCCCATGTGGTGGACCAGAAGATCAGAGTAGAGATTTGCCGTCTGATTGGAGAGCGCAACGCTCGGATTCGTCGAAGAGCCGCTCGCAATCTTTGCACTCGTGGTAAACGACGGCGTATGGCAATGAACACAGCCTATCTGTGCAAAGGTAGCTCGCCCCTTTTCGCTGGAAGGCGTGGGCGCTGCGGGAGTAGGTGGGGCCAGCATGCGCATGAAATTGGCAAACGCTTCGATGTCAGAGATAACCGCGGTGTTGGGATTTCCCCCGCTCGCGGCAGCAGGCGTGAAGTTGAGCGTGTCCTCGGGCGTCGCGTTAAACAAGCACCCCGGCGTTTCGTCCCTCTCTTGTGGGAACAACTCGTTCGTGATTCCCATCTCCACGTTATAGGCTTCGCCGGCAAACATCAGCAGGGATTTATTCTGCGCCTTCCACCCGAATCGCGTAATGGTCCCATCGTTTGCGCTGAGGTTTACGTTTCCGCTCAAGTGAGAATTCGCGTGCCCGGAAATCCCCATTGCCGCTTTTGCCGCGGCGTTGGATTTCATGTTTGCCAGGATGGCCGAATCGGGAATCGCTTCGATCAGTCCCGCGCCAAACACTGGAGTCGGAATTCGGAAAACTATGTTTGGATTCCCACCTTGGCCCGTGAGTGCATTTCCCGCGGGCAAGAAGTCGGGTTGCGCGATGTTACAACCGGGAGCATCCGTTCGCCCGGTAATCACGAAGACGTCGTGCACGGAGCCGTCATTGACTCCGTTGCTCTTCCGAAATCGCGCTTCGCGGACCGGGCCTTTTTGGGTGATGAACCACGGCACGGTGTTCTTTGCCCCATTCGAGGTGCCCACGGCGATCTGCGGGTTTTGTGCCGGGCTCGTTCCGCCTGCTTGTGGCTGCGCGTGGCAAGACAAACACTGGTTCGAGTTAAAGCGAGGGCCGAGGCCATTGTTCGCGCCATTGGTCACGGACTCGGTCTCCGCGAACCTCGCCAGTCCATCCTGGAAGAATGCCGTTTCGTCCGCCGTCAGACCCGCCAGAGGACCGCCCGCACCGGGCGCGCCACTGCGTACCCCCGGGTCTATCGGACCTGCTTTACTCTGACCAAAAGTGTAGACGTCTATGCTTAAAGCCACGGCAACCATTCCAGCAAAGCACGCGCACACAATTCCCCGGAGTGCCATCAGACTACCCTCCTTTTGAGCTGGGAATCTGCACATTCTACACCCACTCGCGCCGCCTTTCACCCGGAAATTCAAACACTCGCAGTCTCCTGCCTCATCTAATTCGTTGTCTCCTGCCCATGAATTGCGCTACCGTGTTCACGCCGGCTCTGGTGAACGCTTCCACTCAAGGACCCTCTTTAACTGCAAAATTGCGATGAGTCTTATCTCAAAGGTTTTTCTCCGCCTACTCCTTGGCCTGCTCCTCATCATTGCACTCATATTTATTCCCGCAGGCACGCTGAATTTCTGGCAGGGCTGGGCTCTCATTGCCATCGGTTTTATTCCCAGCAGCCTCGCTTACTTCTATTTCTATAAGCGCGATCCGGAATTAGTTGCGCGCCGCATGCAAACCAGAGAAAAGGTCGGCGAACAGAAACTTCTCATTCAAGTTTCAAAGCCGCTGTTCTTCCTCATTTTTCTGCTGCCCAGTCTCGACTACCGCTTCGGCTGGACACGCAACCATCTCCGCGCCGTTCCTCTTTGGCTCGAGCTGTTGGCTCTGGCGCTGTTTCTGTGCGGCTTCTTCACTGTGGTTTGGGTCATGAGCGTGAACAGCTTCGCTTCGCGCACCATCGGAGTTGAGCCCGGCCAGCAAGTCATCTCCACCGGGCCCTACGCCGTGGTTCGTCACCCCATGTATTCGGGCAGCATCCTGATGTGGCTTTCCACACCCTTGGCGCTGGGCTCGTTCTTCGGCTTGTTTGCCTTCGTGCTGCTCGTGCCGTTCTACGCACTCCGCCTGCTCAACGAGGAAAAAGTTCTGCGTCAGGAACTCCCCGGCTATTGCGACTACTGCGCCCGCATGCGTTATCGCCTGGTTCCTTTCCTCTGGTAAAACCCTTCACGCAAGGTAACAAATTCTCCCGTACAACCGCATGGCGAATGCGTCGCATCTCTGCTTGGATTTGGATTTTCGGGGTTGCCGTTAACAGAACTTTTCATTGACGTCACCCCACCCCGCCATCTAACCTCGCTACGTTCAGCAAATTCCCCGCGCTTTCGCGAACCACTTGGGAGAACTACCGTGCCCCGTCCTCTCTTCCGATTTGCCCCTGCTCTCGTCTTGTGTGTACTTGCAGGCCTTCCCATTCCTGCGCTCGCGCAATCGCTTCCTGCCCAGTCAAAGGTTGACGAAACGCGCCTAGTAAGAGTCGTTGGGACGGTTCATCCCCTGGCGCGCCCGGAGAACGATCGCGGCGCTGTCGCAGACTCGTTCGCCGCAAATCGCATGATCGTCATGCTCAATCGCGAGCCTGACCACGAACTCGCGCTGCAGCAATTTCTCCGCGATGCGCACACTTCGGGCTCGCCCTCCTACCACAAATGGCTCACCCCGAGTGAGTTTGGCGCCATGTTTGGCGCGCGCGATGAAGACGTGCAGCAGGTCCAGTCTTGGCTGCAATCCCACGGCTTCTCCGTGACGCGGCTGACGCAGAGCCATCGTTTTCTGGAGTTTTCTGGAACCGCTGCCCAGGTCCGCGAAGCCCTGCATACGGAAATTCACCAATACGCGCTGAAGGACAAACTCTACTACTCCGTCGCCTCAGATGTTTCTGTTCCGGAAGCAATCGCGCCCTTGATTCGCGGATTTGCACCGCTCAATAGTTTTCCGCTCACCAGTTTCGTTCACACTCTGGGCAGTGGCGCTCTTTCCTTGTCCACAAAACGAGTGCGCCCAGACTTCACGATCGGTACGGGCGCCACATCGTTCTATGCGTTGGCGCCGGAAGATTTTGCAACCCAATACGACGTGGGTCCGGTATATCAAGCGGGAACCGACGGCACCGGCAAAACTATCGGTGTCATCGGCCAGTACAATCTGGATATTTCGATGACCGCCGCGTACCGCAAGCTCTTCGGCCTTCCCGCGGATAACACGCTACTGGTGATCGACGGCGAAGATCCCGGCGCCGGCCCTTTACTCGGAAGCATTTCAGTGGGCAATCTCGAAGAATCGGTGTTTCCAACTTCGTACGATGGATATTTGGACGTCGAGGTTAGCGGGGCGGTAGCGCCGAAAGCAGCGGTGAATTATTACATCGCCGGAGGCACCTCTTTTCAAAATCTGCAGTTTCTGGCCGCTTTGCGCGCCGTGGAAGACAATCAGGCGGATGTGCTGAGCGTGAGCTTCGGGCAGTGCGAACAACTTCAGGGCACGCAAGCCAATCAGCTCTGGGCCAGCTTGTGGGAACAAGCTGCCGCGCAAGGCCAGACGGTGCTCGTCGCAAGTGGCAGCACCGGACCGGCGTGCAATGCGGCGATCGTCTCTTCAAATGGACAGATAACGTATCTCGGGCTGGGCGTGAATGGCATTGCATCCACGCCGTGGAATGTCGCGGTTGGCGGGACAAGTTTTTATTATTCCGATTATGCCACCGGTGGCGCAAGCGCCGCGAACCTCTGGAATTCTACGAATGACGCGAATTATGGTTCCTTGAAAGCGCCTTTGCCAGAACAGCCTTGGGACGACGAACTGGGCATGAACATTCCGGGATTACCTCTGTCATTGGTCCAGACCCTTGTCCTATTCGGGGAGGCTAGCGGAGGAGGGCCGAGCGATTGCTCGCAGACCACCCCTGTCAGCCAGGGTGTCCCGGTAACCTGCCTAAGCGGCTATGCCAAGCCTTCTTGGCAGAACGCCCCCGGCGTGCCTGCCGACGGCGCTCGCGATTTGCCGGACATATCGTTGTTCGCCGGGGACGGCGACAATTTGTCCGCGTACCCCATCTGCGTGGGACCGGGAGACTGCGCTCCGGTCAGCAGCGGAGATCCTCAGGTGTCACTCGGCGGAGGAACATCCGCATCCGCAGCCGCCATGGCAGGAATCATGGCCCTCGTGGATCAGAAATACGGAAGGCAGGGCCAGCCAAACTTCACCTTATACGCCTTAGCGAACCAACAACCCAGTGTGTTTCATGACATCACCATCGGCACGAATGACGTGGTGTGTAATTCGAACGCGCCAGGATGCACGACGCCTGTCCCGAATAGCTTTGGGGCCAAGTTCTCGTACGGTGTCTATGCCGCGGGTCCGGGATACGATTTGGCCAGCGGCCTCGGCAGTCTTGACGTCAACGCACTAATCTCCAACTGGAGCAAAATCACTTACCTTCCGACGAGCACCACGCTAGAGCTATCTCCGGCTTCCATCACTCATGGTTCTCCGGCAACCGTCACCGCCACTGTGAACGCCAATTCCGATACGCAAGTGCCCACCGGAGATGTGAGCATCACCACCACTTCTCCGCTGCCGTTGATGGCTGCCGATGAACTCACCCTATCCAACGGCACTGCAACAGCGAGCTGGAATTCTTTTCCGGGCGGAACATATCAAGTGACTGCGCGGTACGCGGGCGATGGAACGTTTGCGACCAGCACGTCCGCGCCATCCACGCTCAGTGTCACCCCGGAGCCAAGCACGACGACGCTGACTCTGCGTTACGATGGTCTACCGACGGGAACGGTGGCCAACGGAGGACAGGCACCATTCGGCTGTGTCTGGACATTTCAAGCGCAGCCTTCGGGCCAAACCAGCCAAATGACCGGCAACGCCACCGGCACGGCCACCTTCACCGACGGTTCCACTTCCGCGACTGTACCCTTGAACGCGCAGGGGGTCGCGAACTGGTCGCCCCAAGTTCTCGCGCTCGGCCCGCATTCCGTCACGGTGAGCTATTCGGGCGATGCCAGCTACAACGCTTCCACGGCCGGCCCGCTCGCCTTCACAATTGTGAAGGGTACTCCGCGTGTCGTGGCAGAGCTACAAGCCCCGCAAGCTTCCTTCACACCCGCGCCAAATCCTGTGATTACCTACCAGGCCGGAGCAACAGCCGTGGTATACGTTTCTCTAAGCGCATTGAATTTGTCCGTGCCGCCCACCGGGAATGTGACCGTGACCTTCGGGTCTCTCACGCAGACTGCTGCTCTAACAACGGCTACCTTCTCCAATCGCGCGCTTGCCTCGGCTAGCTTTTCCTTTAGCAACGTTCCGGCTGGGACATACTCGTTGAGTGCGTCGTATGCTGGAGACAGCAACTGGAACGCGAGCAGTTTCACGTCGCCCGAAACTTACACCTTTGCGAACGTTTCGACTTCGCCCGTTCCCACGACGACCACCTTGTCGCTGACTCCCTCCACCGTGGACAGCTCGGGTTCGGTGAAATTCACAGTGACCGTGACCATAGGCCCGCCCCCGCTTCAATTTCAATCCCTTGGTTTCTCAGGACCGAACTTGTATGTCAACGGCGTAATTCTTGCTTCTGTGCCTGTGAGCGGCTCGATGAGCGGAAACAACCTTGTATTAACAGGGTCAATTAGTCTGCCTGGGGCGTCACTCCCCTCGGGATCGCTTCAAGTCACTGCCGTACTCGATGGGGACACCTTATTGGCTTCTTCCACCAGCGCGCCCGTTCCGTTGACTGTCACTCTCACCGACTTCACGTTATCGGCCAGCGCGGCGCGCGTCCTGGTGAAGTCCGGGCAGAGCGCATCCATTCCTCTGCTGCTGGGCGGCCCGAACGGAGGCAGCGCGAACGTTTCTCTCGCGTGCTTGCCGTCTTCGCCGAGCTTTGGCTGCACGGTAAATCCCTCATCACAAACGGTGAAGGGCGCAACCGCTGCAACCTTGAACATCAACGCCTTCATTCCAGTGACCACTTCCGCGGCCAACCTGGAGCGCCAGGATTTGCATCGGGGATTCTTCGCCGCCAGCGCCGTGTTTGCCTGCGGATTCCTGCTCGTCTTGCCGTTGCGCCGGAGCGAACTTCGTCGCGGACTCCTCGTTTGTCTGGCATTTCTGGCCATTGGCGCATGCGTTGCCGGCTGCGGCAGCAGCGGCGGCTCGAACCACCTAACGACGACGCAGAATCAGAATGCGCCGCCGGGAACGTACAGCATCGTCGTTACCGGCACATCGGGAAGCATTACGCACAACTTCAAGATCACAGTTGTGGTTCAGTAGGCGCTGCGTTTTACTCTTCTCGTCAGGGCATGGCTTCAGCCATGCCGGAACTCTCGCATCTGCCTTGCGGCTTTAGCCGCGGTGGAAACTCTTCCCTGAAGCCACTCATGAACTGCGACTATTCCATTCCCGCGACTTTCAGCAATTCCAGGAACTGGCGCTTCGTGCGCATGTCAATCGCTTGCGCCACCAATTTGCCATCGCGGTCGTATACAAAACTTTTCGGAATGCCCTCGACGATGAACTCCTTGTTCACCACTCGTCCCGGATCCAGCAGAATCGGATAGTGGTAGCCGCCCTGCTCGATGAACGGCCGCACCTTGCTCTCTTCTTCATCCGAAATCGCCAGCACCACGAATCCCTTGCTCTTGTATTTTTCGTACAGGGCGTTCAGGTCCGGCATTTCGCTGCGACACGGCGGGCACCACGTCGCCCAGAAGTTCACCAGCACCACTTGCCCTTTCAAATCTTTCAGCGTCCAGCTCTTCCCTGTTAAGTCCTTCAGCGTGAAGTTGGCATCCTTGCGCTTGGAATCATCCTGCTCCACGCGCGCCACCGCGACCGCATATTGCGGATCATCCAGGCTCGCCGTCACATGCTCGTATTTCACCAGCGTCGCCAATTCCACGTAGCCCATCGCTGGCATTCCGCTTGGACCGGTTTGCGGCTGTTCCTTCAGCGCTCTTGCCAAAGTCGTGGCCACTTCCTGCAGCACCTCGTGCCCCGGATCGCCCTCCGTCGATAGACCCGCAAGCCCCAGCGCCAGCCGCTCCTTGCGCGGATTGCTTGCCGCGTTCAACGCGCGAATCTCCAGCGCCAGTTCTTTCGTCTTCTTCGCGCGCGCGTCTTCCGGCAATTTCCGCAGCGTACTCAACGCCGCCGCAATCGGTTTCTCCTGGTCTGTCCACCCGCCCGGCTTCTGCTCTTGCGCCCGAACGCCAATCGCCGCAAACAGCACCCCCGCCGCAGCGCTTATTGCCATTCGCCAGCACGTTCCTCGTTGTCCACTCTCCGTCGTGTTCGCCATGATGGCCTCCGTCAGACAGTTATCAGTAATCAGTTATCAGTTTTAAGTTAAGGAAAGCAAGGAAGCAAGGAGCGGGCAGCGTGTTCATGCGGTTTTTCCATTAGGGGGTCGGAGCTTCAGCTCCGACATTTGAGCTTGCTGTGGTCCGGGCTTCAGCCCCTGAGGAATCGGGTCCAGATCATACCGCCCTCTCTTATCGAACGCTTCCCACCTCTCTGCCTTTTGTCACTCCCGAGTTATATTCCAAAGTGGTATCCTACCCGCGGACAGCCCGATTTCAGGTTGAGTGATGCACGTCTAGCCTTCCGGAATGGACAAATGCGTATCGGGAAAATGGGAAACCCAAAGAACGGGCCCCGGCAGCGAAGCGCAGAGCGCCGCCCTACCCTTCTAAGCAAGCAGGGAATCGTGGATAATAGGTCAACCGAATGCACGTAGCCGCCAAACGCAAGTTACTAGACGATCAGGCAGCACTTGAATATGCTGACCTTTCCCGTTATGTCCCGGAAGAGTTCGCAAAGTTGGGAGATCCCCAGACTGCCATTCCCCGTATTGCAAAAGACGCCGAGGCGATCGGTCTCATCGAGAGAGCGATTCGTCAGATTCCTACGTCGCATTCGATATATCACGGGGATGCCCGTTCCATGTCGGATCTGGCGCCTCAAAGTGTTCACCTAGTTTTGACCTCCCCTCCCTACTGGACGCTCAAGGAGTACCGGGATTCTGAGGGTCAACTTGGCCACGTCGAGGACTACGACCAGTTTCTTCAAGAATTAGATAAGGTCTGGAAGCAGTGTTTTCAACTCCTAGTCCCCGGCGGCAGACTGATCTGCGTCGTTGGTGATGTGTGTCTTTCGAGAAGGGAAAACGGTGGGCGACACACAGTCGTGCCGCTGCATTCCTCGATTCAAGAGCACTGCCGAAAGCTCGGGTTTGACAATCTCGCTCCCATTATCTGGCACAAGATTTCCAACGCGGCTTACGAGGTCGAGGGCGGTTCAGCATTCCTCGGCAAGCCCTACGAACCAAACTCGGTCATAAAAAATGATATTGAATTCATTCTGATGCAGCGAAAACCGGGTGGTTATCGCTCGCCCGATATTTCTACAAAGGTTCTCAGCGTGATTTCGGCGGAAAACCATAAGAAATGGTTCCAGCAGATTTGGAGTGGGGTGACGGGCGCATCCACAAAGCAACATCCCGCTCCCTATCCGCTCGAGCTCGCCGAACGGCTTGTCCGTATGTTCAGTTTTGTTGGTGACACCGTGCTTGATCCTTTCATGGGCACCGGCACGACCACCGTCGCTGCCGCGAAGTACGGAAGAAACAGCCTCGGCTTTGAAGTCGACCGCCACTATTACAAGCTGGCTCAAAAGCGTATCTCAGAAGAAACGTCCTCGCTGTTTAGCACGGCCACCATCAACTCGATTGACTCGCTTTAACAGAACACATGCCTCTTCACCCAGAAATTGAAAAGAAGCTACGCAAAGCAATAAGGCACTTCTGGTCAACTCGGGACTCGCAGGCCAAGAAGCAAGGTTCCAAGTCCGGCACGAGAGACGCTGGTTCGAGGACTGCCGTCACGGGTGGGCATCAGATGGACGGGTTCGTTAACTTGGTCCGGGAATATTTGTGCGCCAACGGCCTCCCCAAGACACAGCTTTTCTGTAACAAAGGAGTTGAGCTGCCGGGCTGGTTTCGCGCAGAAAAACAGTGGGATCTGCTGGTCGTCGCTGAAAGCGAACTGCTGGCCGGAATCGAATTCAAATCACAAGTCGGCTCCTTTGGAAACAACTTCAATAACCGCACCGAAGAGGCCATCGGAAGTGCAACAGACATCTGGGCCGCCTACCGCGAAGGCGCCTTCAAGCCGTCTTCTCGTCCATGGCTAGGGTATATGATGCTTCTGGAAGAAGCACCAGGCTCGACGCGTGCCGTCAAAGCGAGCGAACCGCACTTCAAGGTCTTCCCGGAATTCAAAGACGCCTCTTACGAGAAACGCTACGAGATTCTGCTCACAAAACTGGTGAGGGAGCGCCTGTGCGATTCGGCCTGTTTTTTGCTTTCCGATCCGAAGCGTGGCGCCAAGGGCGATTACCGCGAGCCTGCTCCCGAACTTACGTTCGAGAAGTTCCTCGCATCTCTATTAGCGCGCGCCACAGCTATTGCAAGAACTCGAAAGCCAAACTAGAGATTGAGCACAGTCGCAACTTCGACATGCCAGATACGCCACAGCCTAAGTCCAAAAAGTTCTGTACTTGTTCGGTGCGGGAGCGACCCACACCGAACTTGCCGACCTTGATGCATCTTTAGTTGAGAAAGGGCGGGGACTCCTGATCAGGGACGTCACTGCTACGCGATCAAGAGAAGAGATCAGTTTCTCGAAAGAGCGTTCGATCATTTCCTTAGCCCAAGAACAAAGGGCAAGATCATTGGCAGCAATAAGTCGAGGCATGACACCCCCGATTGAGTTCCTCAACATGGACTTCCTACTGGTACCAGTTTCGAAACTAGTACCCAGTAAATAATAGTAGACAAGCGGTAAACAATGTGTTAAGCTTCTCGGGTCATGCTGAGGGGATGCCGTTCTCGTGCCATTTCGGAACGCTCCACCCCCTCATCCGCACCGAAATACCCGCTAAGTCCAATCATTCCCGTACATCCAGGAAATCCGCCCGTAAGTCCAATCATTCCCGTACATACGCAAAAACAGGGGGGTGGGGGTATACCATCCAATGCGGCTACAGATAACTCACTCGTGCGTATTACCCATTGTCTACTTGCAACTAAGATACAAAATGTCGGCGCGCCGACATTTTGCTTTTTGCACGTAGCAATCCCAGGAGCACAGACAGGAATGTCTGTGCCACAGGGGAGATCAGCAAACATTCGCAGCGCAAAAAAAAGAGGCCGGCGGGAGATCCGCCGGCCCTTTTCTTTTAGGAGGTTGCTTTCTTACTGTTGGGCAATCGAGATCTTCGCAGTGTTGTTTTGCTCCGTGCCAGAGGACGGCTTGGCATCCATCTGCCATTCCGAACTCGGTGGTCAGACCCGGTATCCTACTTCACTGCAGGCTTAAGCCCATAAAGTAGGGGTTAGCGGATTGCACGTCCAACACCATGAATTTCCTGTTGCGGAATGCATAGACAATGACGTTCACGGTGGAGCCGTCAGTGAAGGTGGCAGTACCGGTGCCACGGCCCGTTGTTGAGCTGATGGAAGTATAAGTTCCGCTGGCAGTCACGCCGGGGAAGGAACCAGCGCCGCTGACGACATCCAGCGTACCTGGGAACGTCCCGGAAGTCGTGGTGCCAGTGGGAGTAATCACGCCGCTGACGTGGACAGTGTTTTTCGACACACTAGTGGAACCCTGCAGACGGCTCATGACGTAGGGCGCACCGACGTCCACGATATCGAAAGCGTTTTGATTCTTCATGCTGCCCTCTTGCACTTGGGTGCTCTCATCCAATGTGTAGAAGTTCGCGTTGGTGTCGATGATGAAATGGATGGTCTTTTGACTACTTCCTGTGATGGTACCGGCGCCGTTGGCATCAACAGCGTAGGCCGTGTACGGCCATGTGCCTTGCGAGGTGATGGTGCCGTTGGAGTTTTCGTCAACGACACCGGAGAACGATCCGGGGGCTGACGAGGTCACTCGGATGATAGCCGCGACGTCCGCTCCACTGGTGACTGTCCCGGTGGTTGTCGCGCCTGTTCCCAGCAGGAGTGGGGATTGGCTCTCGACCGCGGCGGATGTAACTGAACCTGGAGTTATTGCAATTGTGCCGAGAGCAGACAGAATCGGTTGATTCGTACCGATGGCATCTGTTCCCAAGAAGAAGACACCCTCCAGGCCTCCGCCAGTACTAAGGACTTCTATGTATTCGAAATTCAGCGTGTTATTTGTAAAGGGTGTTCCGCCACTGAACGTTATCTGGGCAGTGCCGATACCGGTGTTCGGATCGACTGCAGTGCACGAGCCAGTGACGGTCAGGGTGGTGTTCACTGTGCCGGCTGAGTTACTGACAACGTGTTCTCCGGATTGAGAGTTGAATGATCCACTGGAGCCATCGCAACCGGTAGCTCCCACGGCAAAATTGCCGAGCAGAGCGACACGCTGGCCGGCGCTGTTGACTCCGTCAAATAAGAGGGAAAAAACAGTGTCTGCAGGAACCGGGGGCAAAGGCGCAGTTTCTGGACCGACCAGGACACCTTCAGCAAGAATGCCGGTGCTGTCGAATTCCTCGATAGGCTCGGGGCCTGCATTGGCGTTTGACTCGAGTGTGAAACGGAAGGTTGCAGTCGTGGCGTTGGAATTGATAAGCGTGAGCACTCCGCGCCCATCGCCGCTGGTATCCATCGTATAGGTGCCCCCGGTGATGGTGGTGGTGGAGTACCCATTGGTCGCTCCATTTGCCGCTTCCGTGCCGCTAATAATGTTACCGAGATTGTCAGCAACGAACGAGCCGCCAAAAACGAGAGTGTTGCCGCTGCCGTCGAAACCGCGGATCCCAAACACGTAGGTGCCGCACAGTGTCAAATTAACGGGGGACGGACAGGTGAATGTGGATGAACCTGTGACCGTCACCAGGAAAGTAGTAGAGGCGGTCTCTGCGGTTGGTTTCGTGGAGTCAGTGACTTTCAGCGTGAACTGGAATGTGCCGGTGGCCGTAGGCGTTCCGGAAATGGTGACGCTTGGCGTGCCGGAAGTCAGCGTAAGGCCGGGCGGCAGATTGGAGCCCGTTGCCAGAGTCCAGGTGTAAGGCGTGACGCCGCCGCTCGCAGTCACGCTTGCGCTATAAGACGAGCCCTGGGTTGCTCCAGTGAGTGGACTGGTAGTCGTAATGCTCACGGCGACCGCCGCCGCGTTTACGGTGAGCGTAAAGGTTTGCGTTCCGTTGGGGCTCACACCGTTATTGGCAGTGATTGTGATTGGGTAGGTGCCCGCCGTCCCCGCCGCCGGAGTGCCGGCCAACGTA
>Ga0209517_10003336_pt1 | contig 21865 bp, 19 predicted proteins | sample PeaSoiMetSII2010_FD_187695 | JGI IMG/M metagenome (GOLD analysis project Ga0209517, IMG submission 187695) | Peat soil microbial communities from Weissenstadt, Germany - SII-2010 (SPAdes) (version 2) | ecosystem: Environmental > Terrestrial > Soil > Wetlands > Peat | place: Germany...
CGTGCTCAACACCGAAGGCTGTGAAGGGTATTTTCCATTACCGCAACAACTCCGGTGCGTTCGTAGACTCCCAAAAGCATTTCTACCGGTTCGGGGCTCTGCAACGACGAATCTCGCGCCGCGATAAGAAGCCCGCTCCGAAGGCGACAACCCCACGGATGGGGGGGGTGACCTGTTGCCGCCCCTTATCTCCTAACCCGTCAAATGACCGGGGGGTTAGGAGATAAGGGGCAGTGGCAGCGCCTGGTCTGATGGCGTGCGCAGTCGCTAGCAGTCGGGGGCGGGCCCTACCATGGGCCCTCGAGCCACCGCTCGACCATCGGCAGCCGATCGCTGCCCCAAAAAGGCTCGCCGTCCACGAAGATCCAGGGCGAGCCGAACACGCCGCGGGCAACCGCCTGCTCGCCTTGCTGGCGCGCGATGATCTTCACCTCGGGATCGGCGATACCCGTCAGGATTAGATCCCGGTCGATCCCGAGGGGGGCCGCGGCGGCGGCGATGGCGTTGGGATCGTCGGTATCGAGGCCGTTCTGGAAGTAGCCAATGATGATGCGCTTTGCCAAGGCGGCTGCGGCAGTCGCATCCGTTCGCTCAAGATGATAAAAGGCGCGGATCGCCGGCAATCCCGTCCTTGGATGATTTTCCGGCAGGTTGAACGGGACGCTCTTGAGCCTTGCGAGGCGCTGCCAGTCGCGCCGCGCATATTCGCGCTTAAGCGGCGTGCGGCTCAGCCCCTGCGCCCCCGTGACTTTGAACGCGGCGCCGAGCGTAAAAGGCCGCCATGCGACTGTCCGGCCGTGACGCTCGGCCAGCGCCTCGATTTCGAGTGCGGCGAAATAGGCATAGCCCGAAGCAAAGTCGAACCAGAACTCGATCGGCGCCCCGCCGTGTGTTTCGCTCATTGTCCGTCGCCTCGCGACAGTCGAGCTCGGTGCTCCGCGTGACTGCGGCTAACATAGGTAAGGTCAGAAACCCGAGTCAAATGACCGGGGGGTAAGGAGATAGAGGGCGGCAGGCCACCCCCCCGCATGCCGGGCCAGATGGCAATGCATGCGCTCACCACACTCGTGGTGTCCTCGTAAGGCGTTCTGTATATCTTGCATATGTCAAATACATCGGAAATGAATCCAACCAGATCGAGGAGGTTGAGCATCAGGAAGGTCACGACCGGGATGAAGTACTGGAGGAATACCACGACCCGAGAAGCGACCCTTGGTTCACGCTCGTCGTCCCGATCCTGAAGCTCCCGGACATGAAGTGCGACGAACTGGCGAAGCTCGCCGGAGTCGAACCGCTGGAAGCCGTCGAAGAAAACACGCGCGGCTCTGACCCGCGCCGCCGGTGATTACGCGCAGACAGCTCGGTCGAAATATCCGGGATGACCTGTGTGCTTGTGTTGCTTTTCTCCACGCTCGTGAACCGAAGGAGATCGACCTCTCTCGGAGTCGTAACTGACGGACGCGCAGTATCTAGCGACCGTGCTGACCAAACCCGACATCACCGATGAGACCATCGTGACATGCGCGGCCGAGAGCTTCGGACTGCGCTTCTCGAAGGCGACCTTCCTACCCATCGGCGCCGACGTCAACAGCGCGGTGTACCGCCTTACCACGCACGACGGGGCGCGGTACCTGCTCAAGTTGCGACGCGGAAACTTCGACGAGATCGCGGTCCGCGTGCCAGCCTATCTCCACGCTCGGGGCATCTCCCACGTTATGGCGCCGCTTGCGACGGCGACCAAGGAGTTGTGGGCGAGCGCCCACGGATTTGCTTGGGTGCTCTACCCGTTCTTTGAGGGCAAGACCGGCTTCGAGGTCTCGCTGTCAGCGACCCAATGGATCGTACTCGGCGCGACGATCCGAGCCGTGCAAAGCGAAAGCCTGCCGGCGGAGCTTCTGAGCCGCTTTCCGCGCGAGTCGTACTCGGCGCGTGATAGGACGATCGTGAAGAGGCTCGACGCCGAGTTGGCGCAGCGCTCGTTCGACGACTCGGTCGCAGCGCGCTTCGCCGACTTCTGGATGGCCAAGCGCGATGACATACGCACGATCGTCGGCCGCGCCGAGCAGCTTGCGAGCGAGATGGAGCAGCGCCACGCCAAGTTCGTCCTGTGCCACTCGGACTTGCACGCGCGCAACGTTCTGCTCCGGGGTGAGAACGAACTCGTCATCATTGACTGGGACGAGCCAATCCTGGCGCCCAAGGAACGCGATCTGATGTTCGTGGGAGGCGGCGTGGGAGGAATTTGGAACGACCGTCGCGGGACGGATTGGTTCTACAAAGGCTACGGACCGGCCGAGATCGACGCAGTCGCGCTCGCTTACTGTCGATACGAGCGGACCGCGGCGGATCTCGCCGCCTACGGAGAACGGCTCTTCGGAACGTACGGCAGCGCGGAAGATCGAGAACTCAGCCTGCGCAAGGCGATGGATGCGTTCTCGCCCAACAACGTCATCGAAATCGCGCACACGACCTACGCGGCTCTGAAGTGACGACCATCGCCGTGCTCTCTTCCGGTGCAGCACAACTCAGCTCGGTCCGTGCGAACGACTGGCAGATCGGGAAGCAGGCTGGAACCTACGCGAAGATTCCGACGCTGCAAGCATGACGGGGGAGAAGTCCTGGAACCCCTTCTCTACTTACCCGTCAAATGATTGGAGGGTTAAGAAATAGAAGGGGCACCAGTCACCCCCTGGATACGTTCCGGCTCGTTAGCTCGCCTATCATCGGTTGAAGACATAAGATGCCGAGCGAGCGATGAGTCCGTATCTTCTAGCGGGGGTGATCGTCCTCGGCGTTGCGGTCGTTTTCTTCACGCTGCCGTGGACCTTGCCGACTTCCTGGTACAGGGCGCTCTTCTATCCCGGCGGCAGGCCGAACGCGCTCGCCAGACGGATCAACTCCGCACAGGCGCGGCTGACCGCGCGCGGAGTTTTGCCGGCCCTGATGGCCGCCCTGGAAACGAGAGGGCGGCGAAGCGGCAAGCCCTGCCTGGTCCAACTGGTCGTGGCGCAGGTCGGCACGGAACGGTACCTGGTGTCGATGCTGGGCGAGAACGCCGACTGGGTGCGCAATGTGCGCGCCAGCGCCGGCGCCGCCGTGCTCCGCCATCGAAGAACGGAAAACGTGAGGCTGGAAGAGGTGCCGGTGCCGCAGCGTGCGCCGATCCTCAAGGCCTATCTGCAACGGGCTCCCGGCGCCCGCCCGCACTTCGACTTGAGCCGTGACGCGCCGCTGGCCGAGTTCGAGAAGGTGGCGGCGCGCTATCCCGTGTTCCGCATCGCCGCGGAGTGAGCCGCCGGGCAATGGGTCACTTTGAGGGGCGAGGCTGGCGCCGACCCAACTCGACGCGGATTTTATGTCTCGAAGCCCGGCCGTTGTCATTCTCGCGCGTCCTCTTGTCTGGCGCGCGAAGAATCCCGATCTCCGAATCCGGGATTTCCTTCGCACGGCTCAGGACAGGCTCTCGCGCGCGGCGTCGCCCCCGGCGCATGCCACGCGGGGCGGGAGTGACAATCAAGGCTACTTCTAAGAACGCACCAAAATGACCCACCACCGAATCGCCGCAGTTTGTCGCGCGCCTACTTCACTTCGCTGCCAGCGTCGCGATGATTACTCCGACAGAAATCGCGATCACCGTCCACGCGATCGGGTGACCTCGATGACCTCCCGGCGCCGTCGCGATGGCAATCTTCGTTGCGACGGGCTTCGCGGCGACAGGCTTCGCGGCGGCAGCTTGCGACGCCTGGATGCTCGCCAGAACCATCGAGAGCGCGGCCCGCGTCCGTGCGGCCTCATAGGGCAACGATTGGGGTTCGATTCCTGACGACGTACCGCCGAGGATCGATCTTGCCGCGAGGGCGGTTTCCGGCGGCGGCTCATCGCCGGTGCAGGACAGGTTATATTTGTAAAGCCTTTCGTAGACTTGCTGGTCTGCGGTCGTTTCTCGGGGCTTAGCCTGGTCGGAAGACCCGACCGATCCCGATCCAGGCACGAGTAACGTGTTCCCGGCCAGCGCGTGGATCACTTCCCGGCCTTGAGGGGTCGCCTGCAGCGAAGCCTGCAACGCGGCCACCATCGCCTCTGGGTGCGTTTTCTCCACCTCGATCACATCCTTGGCCGCGGCTTTTCGTCGCGCGGATATTTCGGCCTCCGATTCCGCAGGCTTGTCGCCGGCGCCGCCGCTGTCCTCGGACAGGAGCCGGTGCAGGCGAGCGAGACGGTCGTGGATCGGCGGATGGGTAGAGATCAGATCCAGGAAACGGTTTTGCGGATATTCCCGGGCTACATAGTCAGCCAGTTCCGCGTCCCGTTGCTCTTCGCTCTTGTCTTGCTCGGATTCGATTCGAGACACTTCATCAACAAAGTCCGCCTGGCTGCGGCCGCCACCCGCGAACGGATCGACGATAAAGAGCGGCGCGACACCGAGCGAAGCGCGCTTGAGCGGCCTTTCGATTTTGGCGATGTGTTCCAGCGCCCGGATCAGGGCCCGCGGATTGCGCGTAAACTCGACCGACGACGCGTCGGCCAGGTACTCGCGCTCGCGCGCCAGAGCGATCGCTACCAGTTTCGAAAAGAGCCACGCCAGGCCGCCCAGGACCAGGATGGGCAGCGCGAACGGTCCTAACGCGGCCAGAGGGCCTGCCTTCCAGCCGTCAGCCTCGCCGAGATCGTGGCGGCCCACGTGCTTGCGAACCACGAGCCCGGGCAGCAGAGCCAGACCGCCCACCATCACCGCGGCCATCATCGAAATCCGGGTATCGTGGTCGCGGATGTGCGCGAACTCGTGAGCGATTACACCCTGGAGTTCCTCGCGGTCCATCTGATCGATCAGCCCGCGCGTCACGCAGATCGTCGAATGCGCGCGATCGCGCCCGGTGGCGAACGCGTTGGGCGACGGGTCGTCCATCAGATATACCCGCGGCGCCGGTATCCGCGACGCCAGCGCCATCTCGTTGATCACGTCGAGCACCACCTGATCCTGTGCCGACTCGGCGGTGAATTCGTCCGCATGCACCGAACCGAGCACCAGCGAGGCGCCGAAGTAGTAGGCGCCGGCTGATTCGCCCGCGGCGATTACCACCGCGGCGATCGTCAGCCAGGGGGATCCGATTAGCTGGCCGCCGACTATGCGCAAGGTGTGAAGCGCGAGGTCGAGTCCGAAACCGACCAGCGCGTAGAGCACGATGAAAGCCAGCACCAGCTCTGCCGTGCGGCGCCGGTTGGCCAGTTCGAGCGCCAGGAAACTGCCGCGCTGTTCCATCGGCCGGCGCCACCTCCCCTCGCGTTGGCTCGCTTGGGGCGGGGCTTACGCCTCGCGAACGTTCTTCAGGACGAACAGCAGGTCTTGCGGGCTCTTCAGGCTCCCGAACAAGTCCACCGTCTCGAGGAAGGCCATTTCCTCCTCAGTCACGCCGTTAGCGGCGAGCAGCTTGGGATTGTCGCGGAGCCGATCCAGGGCGGTCTTTTTCACTTTCGAGATTCTCCAGTCGGTTTACTGAACCAAGAGTACACTAATCCTACAAGATGAGTCGAGAGCCTCGAAACCCGGGCAGTGGTCAAGTTTGAAATTCGGCAACAGAGGAGGCAAAATCCGGGATTCCTCGCGCGGCAGCCACGCGCGGGAATGACATCAGGAAAACTCCTAAATGTCATTCTCGCGCGTCTGCGTTGTCTGGCGCGCGAAGAATCCCGGGTCTTTCTCCCGTCACGGCCGGGGACGATTGGGCTGGCAGATAAACCCCTTGTCGGGTCGAACTTGACCACTAGCGACCCCCCCCGGGGCACGACTGGAACGCGAACGACGCCACGCGGCGTATCCGGGGGTTGATCGACTATCCCGGATATGGGATAGTGTGCGCGTGAGCCGGCAGCTCAAGCGCAAGCCGCTGGATTTTATCGGAAGCTCGAGGGACGACCTGCGGGCGTTCCCCAAGGAAGCCAGGATAGCGATCGGAACCGCTCTGAACTCCGCTCAACTCGGCGGCAAGCATCCATCCGCGAAGCCGATGAAGGGGTTTCACGGGGCCGGCGTGTTGGAGGTTGTCGACGACTTCGACGGCAACACGTACCGGGCGGTGTATACCGTCAAGTTCGAGGAGATAGTTTATGTGCTGCACGCTTTCCAGAAGAAATCGAGAAGAGGTATCGAGACACCCAAAAGCGACATCGATCTCGTGAAGTTGCGCTACAAATTTGCGGAGGAGGCATACAAAGCGTTCAAAGCTACGAAACGATAATCCAAACACCGATCTTTATGACTATACGGAATTCACACTATGATTCACGTGACCAAAGGCAGCGGAAATGTATTCCGGGATTTGGGCCTCGCAGATGCGGATCTTCTACAGGCAAAGGCCGATCTCGTACACCAGATCTCCACGATAATCGAGGAACGCGGCCTGACTCAGGTACAGGCGGCCGAAGTGCTTGGGGTTACTCAACCCAAAATTTCCGCGCTCTTGCACGGGCGTCTTGAAGGCTTCTCGATGGACCGGCTAGTCCGTTTTCTCAACGCCCTGGACCAGGACGTGAAGATAAGCGTCCGACCGAAAGCAAAGGCACGACCTGAAATCGGCGTCGCCTGAGCGCGAGCCCCTATTGGTGGCGGCGGTAGGAGTCGAACCTACGACACCGCGGATATGAGCCGCGTGCTCTAACCAACTGAGCTACGCCGCCACCGATCCGATCAGAGTAGCGGGCAGTCTGAAACGACGGAAGAGCGTCAGGCCAGCCGGATCGACTGCGATTTTACCTCGCGGCTCCCGCGCGCGACCTGATACGCCACACCCTCGGCGAACTCGAGACAGGTCAGCATCCCGCCGTAGACCAGGCCCGTGTCGATTCCGATCTTGTACGGAAGATCGAGCATCACGCCGCGCATCGGGGTGTGGCCGAAGACTACCGTCTCGCCGAGCACGTGCGGGCTGAAGATGAATTCCTGGCGGATCCAGAGCAGGTCTTCGACGTTCTGCTCGTCGAGATGACGGGTCGGCACGATCCCCGCGTGAACGAAAAGATAAGGAGGACGCAGATAGCTGGTCGACAGTTCCCGGAAAAACTTGAGATGCGGCTCGGGCAGATACTCGGCCGCGCTTTCGAGGTTGCCTTCGCTGACGCCGTAGCTGTCGAGCGTCGCGGCGCCTCCGTTGAAAAGAAACGAGTCGCCGTAATGACCCGGCAAACCTAGGAACGAGAGCATCATGTCCTCGTGATTGCCTTTCAGAAAGACCACCTCGGCGGGACCGCGCTTGAATTCGAGCAACTGCTCGACCACGTCGCGGGCCGACGGGCCACGGTCCACGTAATCGCCGACGAACACCACCGTATCGTCCGCGCGCGGCGCGATCCGGCGCAGGAGCGCGCCGAGCTCGTCGGGACATCCGTGGATGTCGCCGATCGCGAACAGCCGCCCGTTCGATTTGCGCTTCTTAGCCATCCCAGACTATAGGGCCATCGCGGATTACGTACGCCGGTCCGACAAAAGTTTCGCGATCCCAGCCATCATCGTGCGCGCGGCGCTGTACGGATTGAGCCGCCCCTCGCGCACCTGGGCGACGATGTTTCCGGCGGCGCCGTTGCCGAGCGCCCGCGCCGCCAGCTCCTCGAGCTCGGTGGTGAGCACCTCGGTGAACTCGCGCTGGCGCCGCTCGCTCTCGCGCGCCGGATCGCGATGCTCGTTCAGCCAGGCGCGATGCTTCGCGATCGCCGCGACCAGCGCGTCGACGCCCTGGCCGGTGGCGGCCTGCGTGAGCAGAACCGGGCTGTCCCATCCGCCGGGCGGACGCAGATGGACGCTCAACTCCAGTTCCGCCTTGAGGCGATCGGCGCCCTCGCGATCGGCCTTGTTGACCACGAAGATATCGGCGATCTCGTTCAGCCCGGCCTTCATCGCCTGAATTCCGTCGCCGCCCTCGGGCACCGTGACCACCACCGTGGTGTGCGCGAGATCCATCACGGAGAGCTCGGTCTGGCCGACGCCGACCGTCTCGACGATGATCAGGTCATGGCCGAACGCGTCCAGCACCTTGACGATTTCGCGGGCCGCGCGGCTCAGCCCGCCGTGGCTGCCGCGGGTCGAGAGGCTGCGGATGTAAACGCCGGGGTCGCGGAAATGGTCGGTCATCCGGACCCGATCGCCGAGCACGGCCCCGCCCGAGAACGGACTCGACGGATCGATCGGGAGCACGGCGATCTGCTTTCCTTCAGCGCGATAGCTCGCGATCAGCCGATTGATCAGCGTGGATTTCCCGGCCCCGGGAGGCCCGGTGATTCCCACGATCTGCGCGTTGCCGGTATGCGAATAGATCCGCTCCATGACCGCGCTCACTTCGGGCGCGCGATTTTCCACCAGCGTGATCAGGCGCGCGAGCGCGGTCCTGTCGTGCTGCGCGAAGCGGGCCATCAACGCGTCGAGTCGCGGGTTTTCTGCCATCCGATTCCGGCGCCGCGGCGATCAGCGGCGGCCTGGTTTGATGCTATCAAACGGCCATACTTGTCGCATCCGCCGGCTTCAGCCGCCTGCGCTTGATGCGGCGCGGCGCGCCGCGAGCTGACACTCGACTTGAGTGCAGTGGAGCGCGCGCTTCGAGACGAACATCCGGCCGCATCCGGCGCACTTGCGGATGGTTTCGTCCTCACGCAATAGGGGCTCCAGCTCGCGGATCGCGTCGCCGGGTATCGGTTCGCGGCCGCGCGGCGATTTCACCGTCGCGCGATCGCCGCGCGCGATCCTCTCGGCTTCCGAATGCGCCAGTTCGTCGGCGCGGGCGTTCAGCGGATCGTCGGCGTGGCCGCGAACCCATTCGAAGGTCACACGCCGCGCCGCGATCTCGGCATCGAGCTGATTCCACAAATCGAGGTTGGCCTTGCGCTTGCGCTTTTCGTTGATCCCCTTGACGACGTATTGGCTGTCGCTGCGGAGCACGACGCTGCGCCCCGGTTCGATTCGCTTGAGCGCTTCGATCGCCGCCGTCAGCTCCATCTTGTTGTTGGTGGTCTCGGGATCGCCGCCGCTGGACTCTTCGCGCTCGCCGCCGGGCCTGACGATCACGAAGCCCCATCCGCCGGGGCCGGGATTGCCGATGCAGGAGCCGTCGGCGTAGGCGAGCAGATCGTGCGAAGACGGCGGCAAGACTGCGCACCCGTCAGGTCAGGCCGCGTTCTTCGCGCAGATGCTTGAACCAGCCGATATATTCGCGGGCGGCGCGATGCCAGGAAAAATCGGCGGAGAAACAGTTGTCCATCAGCCGGCCCCAAAGCTCGCGATTGCGCCAGGTCTTGACCGCGCGCTCGATCGCCGCCGTCAGTGCCTCGCTGCGATAATCGTGAAAGACGAATCCGTTGCCGCCGCCCGAAGCCGGGTCGAATTCGCTGATTGTGTCGCGCAGTCCGCCGGTCGCGCGGACCACCGGCGCAGTCCCATACTTGAGCGCGTACATCTGCGTAAGCCCGCACGGCTCGAACTTCGACGGCATCAGGAAGATATCCGAGCCGGCCTGGATTCGATGGGCCAGCGCGTTGTCGAACGCGGTCACCATCCGGAGCCGATCCGGGTAGCGCGCCTCGGCTTCGCGAAAATAACTCTCCAGGCCGGGGTCGCCGCTGCCCAGAATCACGAGCTGGAGATCCATCGCCATCACCGCGTCGAGCGCGTCCTTGAGCAGGTCGAGTCCCTTCTGCGGCGTCATCCGCGTGATCATCCCCATCACCGGCGCGCTCTCGGCCGCGGGCAGCCCGACCCGCTGGCGCAGATCGGCGATGCAAGCGCGCTTGCCCTCGCGCGTGCAGGGCTCGTAGCGCGTTGCGATTATCTCGTCGCGAGCGGGGTCCCATTCGTGGTAGTCGGCGCCGTTCAGGATTCCTACGAATCGCGCGCCCTTGTGACGCAGCACTCCTTCGAGGCCGAAGCCCAGCTCGGCGCTCGTGGTGACCTCGCGCGCGTAGGTGGGACTCACGGTCGAGGCTCCGTCGGCGAGCATCAGGGCGCCCTTCATCAGGTTGATGTTGCCGAAGAACTCCAGGCAATCGATCGAAAAGTACGACCAGTCGAGGTTGAGGATCGGAAACTCGCCCGCGTCGCAGATGCCCTGGAAGGCGAGATTGTGAATCGTGAAAATCGAGAGCGCGCGCGCGAAGCTCTCGCGCATCTGTGGGTCGGCGCCGATAACGATCGGCACCATCGCGGCGTGCCAGTCGTGCGCGTGCACCACGTCGGGCTTGATCAGCCGCGCGATAGTCTCGGCGGCCGCCCGCCCGAAGAATACGTAGCGGCGCAGGTTGTCGGGATAGTCGCGCCCCTTCTCGCCGTAGATTCCCTCGCGCCCGAAGTATTCGGGATGCTCGATCAGGTAATAGCGCACGCCGCCCGCTCCGGGCGCGCCGCGCACCGTAAAGCGCTCCTGGCGCGCGCCGACTTCGACGGTCAGGCGGTCGGCGACGAACGCGCCCGACAGGATCTTGAGCGCGCTCCGGTAGCCCGGGAACACCACTGAAACTTCGCAGCCCGCAGCCGCCAGCGCACCGGGCAGCGCGCCGATGACGTCGGCCAAGCCGCCGGCTTTGGCGTAGGGAGTGATTTCAGCCGCCACGATCGCGATCTTCATCACGATCGAATATTGCCTGCCATCCGGCCCGCGACACAATGGCAGGCACCTGCACCCTCACCGCGCGGCTGGAGCCGCGCCGCCTCTCCCGCGACAAAGCGGGAGAGGTGCGGATCGCGCGGCGAAGCTCCAGGCCCTCGCTACGCTTCAGAATGATGTTGATGGGGCTCTCTGGAATCTATCCAAACAGAACCAATTGACGTCATTCTGAGCGGCAGCGAAGAATCTCCTGCCACGTTCGCCGCACTCCAGGGCAAGCGACCTCGACAAGCAACCGCCGAACCAAACCTGGCGATGCGCGGCGCGCAGCCCGCATTGACCGCAGGCGTTGCAAATGTTGAAGTCGCCGACAATGCCGAGCGCGCCCAACAGCCTGCGGGACCAGATGTTCCGGCGCAAGTCGGCCGCGGCGCTGATGGTGGATGCGGGGCCGCATGCCGGCGGTCTCAAGCGCGTGCTCGGCGCGCTCGACCTGACCGCGCTCGGGATCGGCGCGATCGTCGGCGCCGGCATCTTCGTGATGACCGGCGTAGGCGCCAAGCAGGCCGGCCCCGGGCTGGTGGCGTCGTTCATGCTGGCCGGCGTGGCGTGCTCGATGGCGGGTCTCTGCTACGCGGAGTTCGCCTCGATGATCCCGGTGGCCGGCAGCGCCTACTCGTATTCGTACGCCACGATGGGCGAGCTGGTCGGATGGATTATCGGCTGGGACCTCGTGCTCGAGTATGCGGTCGGCGCCGCCGCGGTCGCCTCCGGATGGTCGGGCTATCTGCGCGTGATCCTCGACGGACTCGGGCTGCACATTCCCGAGGCGCTCGCGCGCGCTCCGGGGACTGCTCCGGTCGCGATCATAAATCTGCCCGCGCTGCTGATCGTGTTCGCGATCTCGGCCATCCTCTATGTCGGGATCTCCGAGAGCGCGCGCTTCAACTCGATCATCGTGGCCATCAAGCTGACCGTGATCGGAGTCGTGATCGTGGTCGGCGCGTTCTTCATCCGGCCTGCTAACTGGAGCCCTTTCGCGCCGTACGGGTTCTCCGGAATCAGCGCGGGCGCCGCCTACATCTTTTTCGCTTATATCGGATTCGACGCGGTCTCGACCGCGGCCGAGGAGGTCGTCAACCCGGGCCGCGATCTGCCGCGCGGAATTCTCGGCTCGCTGGTCATCTGCACGCTGCTCTATATCGCGGTCTCCGGCGTGCTGACCGGGATGGTGCCGTACGGGCGTATCGATGAGACTGCGCCGCTCGCGTCGGCGTTCCTGAGCCGCGGGCTGGCGTTCGTCGCCGGGGTGATTTCGGTCGGCGCGGTGGCGGGCTTGACTTCGGTGCTGCTGGTGCTGCTGCTCGGCCAATCGAGAATTTTTTTCGCGATGTCGCGTGACGGCCTGCTGCCACCCGCATTCAGCCGCGTTCATCCGCGCTTCCGCACGCCCTACATTCCCACCACGATCACCGCGGTCGCAGTCGGAATCGCGGCCGCGCTCCTGCCGATCGACAAGATCGCGGAGCTGACGAATATCGGCACGCTATTCGCGTTCGTGCTGGTGTGCCTGGGCGTGTGGATTCTGCGCAGTATCGAGCCGACGATGCATCGCCCGTTCAGGACGCCGCTGGTGCCGCTGGTTCCAATCCTGGGCGTGGGATTCTGCGCCTACCTTATGATGCGCCTGCCGCTCGCGACCTGGATTCGGTTCGTGGTCTGGCTCGCGATCGGCCTGGTGATCTACTTCAGCTACGGACGCCATCACAGCCGCCTCGGCGCGGGATCGGCGAACCCGGCACGCGCGTCGCGCGGCTGAACGCGGCTACAGGTTGGCTTCCGCAGTGCTGCGTGCGGCCGGCGCCTTGCCCGAGGACGGCGAAGCGCTGGCCGCGGGTGGCATCAGCGAACCAGTCGTAGAGGCCGGTGGCGTCGCCGGGCCCGGTGATGCCGCCGCAGTCGGTATCGCGGGTGCGGGCGTCTCGGGAGGCACATACACGGTTGGAAGAGGCGCGGCCTCCTGAGGCGCAGGCGTCGGCGCCGGAGTCGCGCCGCTCGCCATCGGGCCGGTTCCAACTCCGTACCGATAGACCAGCTCGCCGCCGGTGTGCCCCTGGTAGAAGAGAAATCCCACCGCGATCGCAGCAGCTAGAAGATAGAGGCCGCGGCTCTCCTGCATGAAACCGAACATCGCGATCAGGAGCCGCCAGATCGCGAGCACCCCGAAGGCAATCATCAGCTCGTAGCCAAGCGCGCCGTGGCCGAGGAAATGGATATTGCCCTTAAAGTATTGATGGGCCTCCGGCGACATCATGTCCCAGATGCGATCGGCCTCCATGTCGCCGGTCGCGTAAGACGCGGCGGCGGCGAGCGCCCCCAGGATCATCAGAGTGAGCGCCGTGCTGCGCAGCCAGGCGCGCGACGCGAACACGGCAGCGATCAGATCGATGACGACCGCCACGGTCAAAAGCGCGACAGTGTAGTGGTCGGCAACCGGATGTAGCTGCATTCCGCTGAGCAGTTTTTCGAAGTTTTCCATCTGAGCTCCTGACCTGATCTCCCGTTCAACTCCGAAGTGACTATGCCGCGCGGGCGCCCCCGCTATCGATTCCCCGTTTCGGTTACAGACCGCTCCGCTGCTGTCCGCCCCGCTCTTATTACAGACCGCGACGGCTGCGCGCAAATATTCCCGACCTCACATCACATCGATCGGGGCTGCTAACGGCGGGGGCCGGCAAAGGTTTCAACCTTATCGCGCCGAAGCTATTGTGGCAGGGATCAGGTGCGTGAAGATGCCGTCGCGAGCCATGGAAGTGCGCCGGATGCTGGGTGCGGCGGTCTCTTTTCTGCTGCTGGCGTCGCTGCTGGCCTTGTTCTTCGCCTACCGGCAGGGCGCGGGAGCGCTGCACGCCCCACCCTTCAAAGTCTCGATCCTGAGACTTCCGTATTACGCCTTCTGCTCGTTCTACCGGATGCTCGCCGCTTATGCGCTGGCGCTGATCTTCTCGATCGTGTACGGGCTCTATGCGGCTCGCAGCCGAGCCTACGAGCGGATCATGATCCCGGCGATCGATATCGCGCAATCGGTGCCGGTGGTCGGATTTTTTCCCGCCGCGGTCTACTTTTTCGTCTCGCTGGGAGGCGGCCGGCGGATCGGTATCGAGATGGCCGCGATCTTTCTGATTTTCACCAGCCAGGCCTGGAACATGGCGCTCGGCGTGTTCGAGGCGGTCAAGACCATCCCGCTGGATTCGACCGAGGTGCTGCAGGCGTTCGGCGTCAGCGGATGGCTCAGGTTCCGGCGGCTGTTATTGCCGGCCTCGATCCCCAAGCTGGTCTACAACTCGATCCTGTCGTGGGTGGCAGGATGGTACTACCTGATCGCGTGCGAGATCATCACGGTCGGCCCGGCGCATTACCGGCTGCCCGGCCTGGGAAGCCTGCTGATGGAGGCCGCCGACAAGGGGCAATGGAGCGGCGTAATCGGCGGGTTGCTGGCGCTGCTCGCGATCATCGTCGCGATGGATTTGCTGGTCTGGCAGCCGCTCTCCGTATGGTCCGAAAAATTCCGCTACGAGTTTGCGGCCTCGGCCGAGCCGGTTCGCGCGCTGGGGATGCGCGACGTCTTCATCGGGATTGCTCCGGCCGTGATCCGCAGCGTCCGTCTCATCCTGCGCCCGATCGGCGTCCTGGCTGCGCGAGTGGCCGCGTCGATGCCGCGGCTCGATACGCGCGCGCGTCCCGCTCTCGCGCGCCTGGGTGTGGCCGTGCAGACCTTGATGCTCGCGGCGATCCTAGCGCTGTTCGGCTACGCGGTTATCGCGGGAGTAATCGCGCTGGTCCGTACGCTCGCACAACCGTGGCCCCCAGAGGTCAGGCTGATTCCCACCGCGACGCTGGCCTCGACGCTAAGGATGGTAATCGCGTATGCGATTTCGCTCGCGTGGACGTTGCCGTGCGCGCTGATCGCCAGCGATAGCCCGCGCTTCAATCGATGGCTCGCGCCTACCGCCGAGATCGCCGGCTCGATGCCCGCCACGGCGCTGTTCCCATTGATCGTGCTGTTCGTGATCAAGGTCACCGGCGGCATGAATCTGGCCTCGATCCTGCTCATCCTGACCGGGATGCAATGGTATGTGCTGTTCAACCTGATGGCGGGCGTGAGCCAGGTCCCGAGCGACTTGCGCGAAGCGGCGCGCTCGTTCGGGCTCTCGCGGATCGCCACCTGGCGCAAAGTAATGATTCCCGCGCTCCTGCCGTCGCTGGTGACGGGCAGTATCACGGCCTGGGGCGGCGGCTGGAACGCGCTGATCCTCTCCGAGTACTTCGTATACAGCGGCCATACCTATCAGGTCTTGGGCCTGGGCGCGCTGCTGGATGAGGCCACTTACACGACCGGCAACGGCGTGATGATCCTGCTAAGCCTGCTCTCGATGATCGCGGTAGTGATAACCTTGAACCGGCTCTTCTGGCGCCGCGTCTACGACTTCGTAACCCTAAGATATCGGTTGGACTACTAGCGCCTCCGGGAGTTGGAAATGGGATCGAAGATGTTCGTTCTCATTCGCGCGATCACCTACTCCGCCCTCTTCATCGGCTTCCTGCTGGTGTTCCTGCCGGCCCGCGTTCTCGCGTGGTCTGGGATCGTCGGGCCCATTAGCATCGGCGCGGCGCAAGTCGCCGGCATGGTTGTTGTGGCGGGCGGCGCCGTACTGGCGCTGTGGTGCATCGTAACCTTCGTAGTGATCGGCCGCGGAACGCCGGCGCCATTCGACCCGCCGCGGCGCCTAGTAGTTGTCGGCCCGTATCGGCTGGTTCGCAATCCGATGTACATCGGCGCGGCCCTAGCCCTGGCCGGGGCGTCCCTGTTCTACGAATCCTGGGCGCTCCTCGCCTACTGTGCCGCCTTCGCGTTAGTGACACACCTGTTCGTGGTGATGTACGAAGAACCCACCCTGCGCGCCACCTTCGGCGACCCCTACGTCAGTTACTGCGAGCGCGTCCACCGGTGGTAGTGTTATAGGTTAGACTACTAACGTCCCGAGCTGAAAATGAGGTTGAAGATGCCTGAGCCCTCTCCAATGTCCGAGCCCTCTCCCATACCTCTGAGCCCTCTCCCATACCTCTGAGCCCTCTCCCATACTCTTCTGAGCCCTCTCCCCATCCAGATCGATGGGAGAGGGTGTGGGTGAGGGACCTAACAGATAAGATTCTAATTGTCTTCTGTCTGACCCTCACCCAAACCCTCTCCCGGACTGCGGGAGAGGGCTTACAAACTAGGCGAGCTTGTGCGGGAACCTCCAACGCAGGACACTGGAGAGAGCCACGCGTGTCCCGGCAACCGAGAGACCGCTGGTAAACGTCGCATCTCGCAGGCCGGGCTGCCGCCCCTCACTGCGCCTACCGTAGCGAGTACCGGAATCGAATTGCCCGCAGAGCGCTATGGTTTTCCGCTGCGACGGGATAGGTTATCCTGTCCGCGGTGATGCGGGCACCGGCCCTCGCGGGTCGCCCAAAGGGGCGGGGGCCAAAAAAGCGACTTCCCCCGGGGGAAACATGAAGTTAGTCGAGGCGCAGGCTCGAAAGTTCCGAAACATTCTCGATTCCACGCCGGTCAAGGTCCAACCGGACGTAACCTGCCTGGTAGGGAAGAACGAATCCGGCAAAACGGCCTTTCTCAAGTGCCTGTACTTGCTGAACCCAGCGCGTCCGAACGCGGGGTTCTCCGTCCCCGATCAATATCCCGCATGGCTCGAAAAGAAGGATCGCCAACGCGGGGAAATCTTGGAACAGTTCACACCGATAAGCGCGACCTTCCTGGTCGAGAAGGAAGACCGCGAGGCGATCGAGAAGAAGTTCGGAGCCGGAGTGCTGACGTCTTCAACGTTTACCGTTACCCGAAGATACGAGGGCGGTCGCACCTTCAACTTCACCACCGACGAAAAGACGGCGGTTGGCAATACCGTATCTGGGACTTCACTTCGGGCAGATCTACAGGCGGAGGCCGCCAAAGCCCAAACATTCGGCGCACTCAACGAAGTTGTTGCTGCGTTCGAGAAGCGGGCCGAGGATGTAGAGGCGGTTCAAGCAGCGGGGGCGCTGAAGGCCCGCATCGCCGCAACGATCGGAGGTAAGAAAAACTTAGACTATGCCGTGTTGACCGCTCTTGATGAGCGCCTGCCAAAATTCTTTTACTACAGCGACTACAGCAACCTGCCGTACACAGTTAACATCCGAGAGCTCCTCCAGGCTGAACCCGAGACGCTTAATGACGAACAGATCACGGTGCTCTCCCTGCTTAGAATGGCGGGCGCGGACGACGATTATCTGCTAAATACCGACTACGAGCGACGCAAGCGGGAACTGGAAAACGTCGCCAATTCGCTGACGGATGACGTCCTGAAGTATTGGACCCAGAACCCGGAGCTTCGCGTGATGCCAGACATCACGCAGAAGACGGAATCACTGCCCAAGGGAGAGCACGCCGTAGTCGATGAACTGAAGATCCGAATATGGGACGAGCGTCACTCGCTATCGCTCCCCTTTGACGAGCACTCGACGGGGTTTCAATGGTTTTTTTCATTTCTCGCGGCGTTCTCTGAGTACGAATTCAAGCAGACTCCTGTGATCATCCTGCTCGACGAACCCGCCCTCGGGCTGCACGCGCGCGCTCAGGCAGACTTTTTGCGATTCATCGAAGAGCGCCTAGCTCCCCGATTCCAAGTGATCTACACGACGCACTCACCATTTATGATCCAGCCCGGAAAACTGGACCGAGTTCGAGTGGTCGAGGATCGCGGGAAAACCGAGGGTTCGCGCATATCGAAAGATGTGTTCACGGTTGACCGCGACACGCTTTTCCCCCTTCAGGGCGCCCTTGGCTATGATCTGGCTCAGCATCTCTTCATTTCGCCCAACAACCTGGTGGTGGAGGGGACCTCGGACTACGTGTTTCTGGTTACGGTTTCCGATTTCTTGAAAGCCCAGTCCGGCAGGGTGTCTCTCGACGAGCGCTGGTCGGTTATTCCAGTCGGCGGCGCGGACATGATTCCCACCTTCGTGGCTCTATTGGGTCAGCATCTCGAAATTACGGTTGTGATTGACGCTCAGAAGGCCGGCCACCAGCGACTCTCCAATTTGGCGGCGGCGGGCTACCTGTCCGAAAAAAGAATTCTCACTGTTGGACAGGCCCTAGGCCGCAAGCTGGCAGACATAGAAGATCTGTTCACCGAAGACGATTATCTGATGCTCTTCAATCGAGCTTTCGGTAAGAAGGTGAAGGCCGGTGACCTTTCCGGGAAGGAGCCGATTGTCACACGAATCGCACGGGATCAGGGCGTTGACCGGTTCGACCACGGCAGACCCGCGGACGTCCTCCTGCGCAACCGAGACGAGCTGCTGCCCAAGCTTGCTGTGGCTACAATCCAGAACTTCGAGAAGCTTTTTACCCTGGCAAACGACACGCTCGGAACGAAGTAGGCACAGCCAATCTCTGACCGCCGAAGTGTCGACGGCGTTGCAGGACCAGCGCCCAGCGTCCACGCCAGTGAAAGCCCTGGCGGCACCCGGAAGCCAGGCCGCCTCTCGATCTCTACCGATCCGCGAGGGCTGCCGGCGGGAGGTGGGAAGTGACCGTGCCCTTTATCTCCTAACCGGCCAAATGGCCGGGGAGGACCGTCACCTGGGTGCCAGATTCGCTCTCCGCCCCGCGCGGGAATTTCGATCCCGAAAAAAATTCCGGGCCACGTTCGCGCCCCGGCCGGGCGCCGTTTCGTCCGGCTTCGATTTGCTTAGCTTAACTACGCACGATCGCTCGGCCGGAGCCGCCGAGGCCGCTTCACGATGCCGCGGATCGCGAGCCGCGCCGTCCCTGCTTCGATACATGCACCAAACCCTATCGGGGCTTGGCGGATCGAATCGCCGCCGCGATTCGGCGGTCGATCGGTGTTTCGCCGTTCCGATCGCCGGCCATTAGGCGGACTCATGCGCGTGTGGATCGCGATTCTTAAGCGGTCTCGCGTAGCGCATCTAGCGATGGAGTTGTCAAGCTCAATCTATCTGTCACCACGCTATTCGACGGTTGCCCCACGCGATGCGACGCGATACAAAAGGTTCCGGTCTGGGAGGTTCACGTTCGTTGACGCGGCATGGCTGCGTGGCACCGGATTCGAGTTCCGGGCCGGAGCCGACGGAACCATGCCTCCAACCATCGAGCCGAAGCTTGGCTCCGATGTTGGGTTGGTGATGCGGGGTGGTTCGCTAAGCTCGCCGATGCGCTTTCGGGGAATGCCCCTTGCGCGTAGCGCTGGTTTGCTCGGTTACGAAGTCCGGCCGGCCTTCTTTCGCTTCCAAAGCGAGTTGCGATTTCTATTGCCATAGCTCGTCCGCGATGCGGTTGCCCCGCGCGGCCGGGAATCTCGACGTTTTCGATCCGCCGGCGGCGGTGTCGATGCCGCCGCACCAGGCCCCGCCGCCGGCGGAGTTTCGCGCGCGATCGGTCTCGGTCTCGCGATTGTCACGATCGTCACGATCAGATTGTTGAGGAGGTCATTCACTGTGCGACACGGCCCCATGGTGCGAAGAAGTCCCAACACCTCACGGCTAACGCATGGTGCGACCACACCTCTGGCGCGCCTTCATTCGATGCGCGGGCTGGCTGCGCTGCACGGCGCGAAAGACCCGCGCAACCGGAACGACGATGACGGCCTCGAATCCAATCGGCTGAACCTGATGGGGATGCTGCCGATCAACCTGCGCAACTTTCTCTCCGACCGGCTCGGCGCGATGCTCCATATCGACGACGAATCCAATCTCGAGTTCGACTCGCGATGCGGCGACCGGGCGATCCGCGAGCTGGCCCGCGCGATCCGGCGCTTCTCTGCCGAGCGGGCGCGCGAGTCGTGGCTGGAATGCGCCGTCAAGCTCGGCCGCCTCGCGAGCGAGCTGGCCGGCATGCCGTCGGGACAGCGGCAGGTCGTGCTGTGCCTGAAATGCGCCTCGATCGGAATGGGCCCCGACGCGCTCGACCGGCACGGCGACGCCGCCTGCCTGGCGCTCGAGTTGGGCGGACCGATCAAGCAACTGGTGTTCCGCACCAGCGCCGCCAAGTCGCCGGTCGACAGCGTCAGACGGGCGATCGAGGATTTCAGGGTGAGGCGCGCGGCGTCGGGGCTGCCGCACTTCGATCTCGACTGCTACATGGCCAACGATCAGATGGTCTTCACGTGGCGCCCGCTGACGGGCGAATCTTGCGCCGGGCTGCGCGAAGCCACCGCCGCGCAGCCCGCCGGCACGCGCGATACGGGCGCGGCCGTCGCGGCACGAGCCGAGCGGATCGATTAAGTCCCACAATTGGCCGCGGCGATTCGCCGCGGCGCTTTGCTGCGAACTGACCCGGAAGTTTGAGGCCTAGAAATTCGAGGCGCGGCGGCGACGCTGTTCTTTGCGGCGCCTGCGCTGTGCTTCGGAGCGCTTGCGTTTGCGGCGGACACTGGGCTTCTCGTAAAAAGCCCGTTTCTTCATCTCCTTGAATACTCCCTCCTTGGCGAGCTTGCGCTTGAGCACGCGCATCGCCTGGTCGAGGGAGCCGTCAACCCTGATCTCCATAGTCCTCCGTCGTTCCGCCGATTAACCCACCGAGCTTAGGTCCGCCCCTCGGGGCTGTCAACCTGCTCGATGCGATACTCCCGCGGCCATCGCGGGCGTCGTGCGCAACGTCCGATGAATCCGCGCGAAAATTGCAGGGCCGAACTGGGCCGATCGTTCTCGGCATCGGCCGGGCAAACCCGGCAACGGCTTGACGCGGGCGAGAGGGTCTGGCTAACTGGAATTGAGAATGAATCTCAATTTCGCACCGCGAGTCGAGTCTTCTTCCGAGCCTTTTTCAATCATGCGTAAATTCGTCTGGTCAGATCTCAGGAAGGTTTTCGGCCCCGCATGGCTCGTCATGATGGCTGATGTTGACGCTGCCAGCATCATAACCGCGATGCAGACTGGCGCCACCTTCAAATACGAATTCATTCTAATCCTGCTCGCGCTGATAATCCCCCTCTATTTCATCTGTGAAGTGGCAGGCAGGGTCGGCTCTGCAACCAGGAAGGGACTTGGGGAACTGATAAGGGAAAATTTCTCAAAGAAGCTGTCCATTGCATTGAGTTTCCCGATGGCAGCGACGGACTTCCTGAGCTACGTCGCGGAATACACTGCGATCGCAGTTGGTATGTCCATAATCGGAATACCTCCGCTGATCTCGCTTCCCCTGGTCTATGTGGCCCACATCCTGGTTGTGTTCAAGCAAGAGTACGCTGCTGCTGAAAAATATCTGCTTGCAGCCTCTATGGTGATGCTGGTCGCTTATCTGGCCTTCATGAGCAGGAGCGTATCCGAATACTCGCTCGTGCCCCAACACTTGAGCAGGAACTTCTTATTTCTCATAGCCGCAAACGTCGGCGCCGTGATCATGCCATTCATGCTTTTCTACCAGACCTCCGCTACGGCCAAGAAAGACTACCATTCTGTGATGGCAACCAAGATAGAAACTTTCGTAGGAGCGGTCTTCAGCGAAATAATAATGATCGCCATAGTGATCGTAAGTGCGCGGCTTGACTCTAATATAACAATCAATTCAACGGCCAGCCTCACCAGTGCTATAAATAGCCTGGGCGGAACTTATGCCCCCATACTATTCTCACTGGGACTGGTAGCGGCCGGTTTCCTGGCCTTAATAGTGATATCGATGGCGAGCGCATGGGGAATCGCAGAAGCACTTGATGTGAAGGGCAATACCTGGTTCAAGATCTATGTAGTGGAGTCTTTGCCTGCGGTAGTGATCCCCCTGCTCTTCGGCAATCTGATAGCGTTGGTGCTGGGCTTGATGGTGGCCCTTGTATTCGTACTGATAGGTCCGGTGGTGGCGATGGGCCTGCTTGCGCAGAACAAGAAGTTGATGGGAGAACACGCCTTGAATAAGTTTGACAAAGTCGCGTTCTGGGGCAGTGTAATAGCGGTTACCTCGTGCGGCCTGCTTGCGTTTCTATGAACCTGGATGCCCCTCGCGGGCCTCTCCTTTGTTCGGCCTTGGCGCATATCTTGTAGGGTGAGTTCACTTGCCGCACCAGTTGGGTTTGCGCTTTTCCAGGAATGCGCCGATTCCTTCCTGCGCGTCGGCCGCCATCGCATTCAGGCTCATCACTTCCTTAGTGTAGTCGTAGGCCTTGCGCTGATCGAGATCGATCTGCGCGTAGAAGGCCTGCTTGCCGATCGCGACTGTCAGCGCGCTGGCCTCG